>JACCDG010530329.1_pt1 | contig 33195 bp, 36 predicted proteins | sample 7442471 | NCBI WGS metagenome assembly JACCDG01 (sample SAMN15323444, study PRJNA562643) | freshwater metagenome | isolation source: river surface water | place: USA:Blue River Watershed | collected 2017-08-17 | reverse complement strand
TACTTTAAAGGACTACAACAAATTTTTGAGCTTATATACTAAGAAACCGAAAAAAATGTCTTTTGATGATTTTATAAGTGCAAATTCAGAAACATTTCTTAAAATGAAAGCTTTAACACTTTAAAAATATAATAAAAATAATATTGGTCTATCATTTATTTTTTTGTTAAAATGAAAATTACTTACGAATCACTTTTTGGTGTTTACCAAACAACTCCAGGAATTTCCGCTCTTCGCGACATTCAGTTTAACAAACAGGATTCACCGATTTTTCTGTTAATTAATCAAAACCAGATTGACTCAAATGATGTATTTATGGAGATATCTGAATTTTTTGTGACAACGACAAAGTTATTGTGTGATAAAATAACGCAATTGGATTGGAAGTTTGTTATTGAACATCATTCTGAATTTCCAGAAGTCATCAGCGCTATCATACCTGTTATGAACGAAATTTTAAGAACTGACACATTTCGGATATCAACATTGTCCATTTCAGCATCCTATCATTTTTCGGCGATTATGGATTATCTTTCAGTGTTTAACGAGTTTCAAACCCCAATGTTTATTAGGGTAATGAAAGAATATTCCAATTTTTTTACTTGGATATCGGAATCAAAACCAGAAGAGTGGTTGTTTGGATGTCATTTTGTAATCAAACAAATGTTGTTGCTGTGTAACGTTTTACAACAAAAATTTTTGGAATGTTTTTTAAACTTAGGCGACCAACCATTAATGATTTGGGAAGCGCTAAATAATTCTAACCAACATCTGGAAGAATTGGATCAGTCTGTTTCACAATGTACATTTGAATGGGGAGAAATGCATAATATTCTTAGATCAGGCAAGAAAACACACTATGATGTTTTTGTCCATCAAATGGCATTCAGTTTCTATAACAATATTGAAACTTTGTTACAAAAGACAGGAAATCAAATTACAAACGAAATGTTAAAAAACGATACAATTTATGATGAAAATCGAAATGTGTTTGTGCCCGACATTTTATGGTTAAAATCGAACTTTTCAAAGTTTCGACAAATTGCAGGCTCAAAGTGTTGTTTTAATGATATTTGGGTCGATCGTTTTTACCCAAAACAAATTTTGTTTTTTATGAAAATGTATCAAAACGTGTTTGCAAAAATAGAAGATGAATTTACAATGTTTGAAAACACAAACAATGATTATGACACTATTCGTGATTTATTATCTGATTTGAAACAAAAAGATGAAGATTTGTTATTCCAAAATGTCATCGACTCAACTGAAGACATTTTTAAAAAACTAAAAAATGTAAAAGAAAAAAAATATGTAGACTCAAAAGAAAATATTTTAAATAGTTTTAAAACATGTCAACAAGCTGCTGGATTTTTTTCTCAAGCATACAATGACAAAGCCGTGGAACAAATTGAGTTTAACAAATTTTTAACCGAGCATGTACTCGGGATTTCTCCGGAAGTAATGAAAGTTGTTCCGATTATTTTGAAAATGTCTTTGCAAGAAAGTTTGTCTGAATTGAAAGTGGAACAAGACAAAAAACGGTTTGAGATTTTGGAAAAAATGTTAAATCCACAATTGATTTCAGGATTAGAGGATGACAATGAAACAAACGAAGAAAAACACAAAAAAATACAAAAACAACTTGATGATGACACCGAATATGAAAAATCAGAAAACGCAATTGACGGTGAACAGTTACAGGAAGATGAAGATCAACGAATCTTAAATACAGGAAATCGAAAGGAAATTGCAAATCGTCTTGCAGTAATCAACAAACAATTTACAGATCAATTACAAAGATACTCCAATTTTGACGGGATGTTTTTAAAAAATAAGGATGAAATTGCGTTACAAATTGCTAGTTTTGTGACACGAAATAGTGATAATGACCAATTAAAAGAGTTTACATTAACTTTTGTAAACAACACAACTTGGACGACTTTTATTTCAAAAAGGAAGATTATCGATCTCAGAATTTTATGGTTTCGAAAAAGAATTTTAAGAATGAGCACTGTTTTAAAACGACGTGTTTTGTTATTACGTGCAAAAAATTGGGCTATTATCTTTGGTGTGATGCTTATGATTGTCGTTATTTATTATGGTATTTTGAACAATGTTTTAGTTCGTAAAGTTACAAATCAAATGGTAGAAACCGTGTCTGTGAAAATGTATGATGGTATAAACAAAATGAAAAATTTGGTTTCTTCAGTTGTTGATCCCGTCATTAACAAAATCACCGAAACTGGAGCGGATGTGATTGAAAAATTAACCCAGACCAAGTTTGTGGAGTGTTATGGTGATGCTTTAAAAGCAACACGTAATATACCATTGACGGAAATGTTTCCCATTGGTACAAACATTTCAACTGGTTCTTCTGGTCTTTTGCAAAATAATATGATAGAAACGGTACAATCTTGTTACATGACAACTGAGTATAATATTGCATATCGTTTAGTAAAAGACTATCTCATGTATATTCCAAAACAAATTGCTCTTACAAGTGGAGATGTTTTATCTACGGTCACAAACACAATTCTTGATATTCAAAACTATGGTCAAAACCCGATTAATGTTTTTTTTGGTATGAAAGATTTCGCGGTATTTTCTAATACAACTGGAGAAGAGGTTTTTAAAGAACTTATTGCAAATTCTCAGAACAATACATGGTATGATTTGGTATATAATTTTGGCTCAGGAGCTGCAAGTTATATTACAAATGTTACACCGGAAATGTGTATTAACAATCCGCCTGTTTTTAATCCATTAAACCAAAATTATTGGATTTGCATGAACTACTGGTTGAATGACGTAAGTTTATACAATTTGTTGCCAATATATTTTTCTTATTTGGGAGGAAATATTATTGGTCCACGAGTCGCTCGTAAATATTTAAACGATGGTGATATGTTAGTAATCCCAGGACCTTTAGAAACACTTGGTGTATTTGCGCAAAAATCGTGGTTGCCTGTTTCTACTCAATTAGCTGTATGCGGTTTAGTTCAACCAGTAAACACAGGTATTGATTTAGCATTTAAAAGTACGGAATTTTTAAGTGCAATGACTGCTGTAACTGGTGCTATGGGTTATTTTTTTTCTGGTGCACAAACAACATCGAATCAGTTATTTTACCTAACTTTATTTGGTATAAGTGTATCGTTATGGTTAGGGAAATCACTTGCAAAAACAGTTTACAAAGGGATCAAAACTTCAAACAACTTTGTTGCTGGAATTGATTTCACAGGTGTTGATGAAAATACAGCAGCAAAGTTTAAGGAAATGTTTGAAGAGACATGGAAAAACTTAAAAGCAAGTGGTCCCAGTCGCATTTTTCAAATTCAAAAGGTTTTGCCGGCAATGATTCAAAACTATTCATACCAAGAAAAAGCTCAGGATCAGAGTTACATTGCTTTTAAGATGTTGCAGCCAGCTATGACATCAAACGTTTTACCAAAACAATTAGAAGATTCTTTTTTAGGTAGTGTTGGGTTAACTAGAGATGCTTTTAAAACACTTGAATACAAACCAATTATCCAACAAATTACCCAAGGAAAAGAAACAAAACTCGATGATGAATTGCAAGCCCTTTTTGATGGCGAAGAAGAATCCCAGAAAAGACAAAAAGAAAGAATAATGCTAAGGAGACTAAATAAAAAATTTTAAAATGAGTGTTCTTTTAATTCTTTTTCCTTTCCCCAGTCTGTTCCATGTCCGGGATCAAAAACGTGGCCGGAATGCCAATGATAATGGGTGCCAACACATGGCACACCAAGATGAGCCACCACAGGGCATCAAAGTTGCATGAGGCGTTGGCCGATGTTTGGATCCCCGCCATGCTAAAAATGATACTTCCGTTGAGTTTTGTCACCATTTTGGCAAAGTTTGCTGTTCCGGCCAAGAGAGCAAAACAAGAGGCTTCCATTCCCTTTTCATTAAAAATAGATAAGAGTGCATTCGCTGGTAGCCAATTGAGCATGTCCACCACTGGCTCCAAAACAGCACCCCCAATGATATAAGCCGCTTTGTCAGAGAGACCAATGTAAATGTTTAGTCTTAGCACAATGATTAAATCAGAGAGTCCGCCCAACCCTTGTAAAATAGTGGTAATAATCAGTACTTTCCTGAATCGAAGCTTGGACAAGAAGGCGGCGTAAATGAATACAGAACATAGTCCCAAGACTTGGCCCACAATACCGGCCCACGAGGTAAAATAAGCAAACGAAAAGTGTGGGCCATTTGGGAGACACGTCTCTGACGCGGTAAAGAAATAGGAGAGTGCGGAACCAATACTCGGGGCTGAGAGTGTTGTAATGACCTGGTAGAGGGCCACTTGAGTAATTTCTTCTGGAAAATACCGCCAGCATCCAGCCAGGCACAAGAATAATAAAAGACCGGATACCAATAATCCAATGAAGGGTGTTGCCAATGTTGTTACCACACTGGTGACAATACCACTCAATCCCGCAAATGCCACCACCAAAATCATGGGCAATTCTCTTTTGATCCGATCCTTTTCCACCAATTGCACCCATTTGGCATTGACGTATTTGACTTCGGGTAGCCAACCCAGGAGTGTCGGTAGTAACGGAGCACAGCCACAAACGAGAGCCAAAAGAAAGATGACCCAGTAGAGTTCATCATCTGACAATTTCCCAACAAAGGTGAGTGCCAAGAGAGATCCAAAGGTAATTAACCCATTGGCATAAACGGAAGGACTACTTCCTAGTTCCGGGTGATTGTTTCGGGTTTCTGAATACTTGGCTTCCGATAGGAGATCAAAGATGGCAACCTCAAAATTCACACCAATAAAACAACTTACTAACAAGAATGGTGAAACCAACGACGAGTTAATAAAGACAGTGACAAAGAGCAGAATTAAGGACCCGATACCAATCAAGTTCCCAATGATTAACCAGCCTCGTTTATTGTAGCCACCCAGAATGATAAAGTCAGAGCAAAGGCCAATGATAGGTTTGATTGACCAGGGGAGTAAGCAGAGGACAGTGTAAATTTCCGTTTCGCTTGCACTGGCGCCCATTTTATTTTTAAAAATGGGTAACATGGCACTTCCAATGAGGGACATGAGCATACCTTTACAAATGGCCTGAGAGAAGAACAAGAAGATCATAAACTTGGTGCCCATGAATTTGACCAAGTTGGTAAAAAATGTTTCCTTTTTGAGACAAGACTGGCATTTGGTGAGTGGAACTCGGTCATTACCAAGAAGAATACCATCTTTTAATTCAATCACCTCCTCCTCTTCTAAAGGAATCCAATCAAGGTTGTTCATTTTAATTTAATTCTAAAAAAATCAACGTCAAAGTCCTTCTTCCGGATATTTTCCAAATCTTCTTCCACAAGGGTAATATTCTTTTTCGACGTTTTGTAATAAACAATCACCGCCTTGGCACCCTTCTCTGGCGAATAGATTTTATGAACCTTTTCGTAATAAGCCAAGCACTTTTTGACTTGAAATCGAAACTCCTTGTAATCCCAGTCGACATTATCGGGGCGCTTGACGTACAACTTGAGCTTGTGATACCGATACCCATCTTCTTCAAACTCAAAATATTCAGACTCGCCAGAGTCTGGAACGCCACACTTTGCCTGGTCTCGGTCCCGGGACCCGTCCTGGTCCAAGGACTTTGACTGGTCCCGGGACCCGTCCAAGGACTTTGATTGGTCTTGGCCTGCGATCGGGATAATCGGCTTGGGCTGGAACAGAGACGCCCACGGGGGCGGAGGAGATTCCCGACTGGATAACAAGTTTTCAATCACTCCCTTCAAAAGGACCAAATCGTTGGAGGACGCATGGGAAACAAAACCGAGAATATGAACTGGGAGCCCATTGCTAAACATTTTTTTAAAGAAATGGAGTCCTTTGATCGAAAATCAGAATTTAAAACTGGAATTGAAAACAAAACTGAAAAAAGAGCAGAAACCCTCTCTAAAATTATTGGTAAAAAAAGAGATGCAAAAATTTTTAAACTTAGGCATATATCCCAAAAGAATGATGGGGTGAATTCTCTCGCACCCAATGGGACCACCGGGGCCGGTGGTCCCTTTGACGGGAAACTACCCACCCTTCGGATTCTTTTCCATTACCTGGACTATAACTGTAACAACGAAAAGGAATTGGATACAAATATTATCATCATTTTCCCAACCATTATGGACGAAAAGTGCAAGGAAATTGATCTGTTGGTTGACTGTATTCATGGAAGTCGTGGTCCCGAATGTAATTCGCTGGCAATCAAATGTTTATTCATTTTGAGTGTAGCGAAATTCCACTTGACCATCACCTTTGCCTCTCATTTGTTCCAAAATGGGAAATTTTTAGAATACACAGCCAAACACTTGGAATTAAACACACCCATTGTTTTAGATGTTTGGAAGACTTTGTGCAACGTTGCTGTGGCTTGTAAAGAAACTCGGGACATGATTATGGACAGTCCCATCTGTAAAGTGCATTTCCCGAAATTTTTCACTAACCGGAACAAGGAAGAAACGGACCAAGTTGCCTACTACTTTATCTCAGCCATCATCACAACGGGTGCCAGAGATTTGCCACCCAATGCGTTTATCAAGGGCGTTTGGTTGGATATGGTAGAGCGGATAAAACTGACCAAGCAATTTTTAAATTCTTATGACGACGGCAATGACGCAGAAATTGTTGATTGTATTCTCTATTCTTTTTACCAAGTTGGTCAACTGGCTGATCCTGTTTCTTTAAAAGAACTGGTCCGTGCTGGAGAACAAAAAGCCGGTTTAATCCATTTTATGTGTCATCTCAACAAAGCAATCAAAGGTGCTTTTCTCTTTTGGACCATCGAATTTCTCAATTCTGCCATGACAGCCGATCCCGAATTTGTGTCTGGAATTGCTACCAACATTTGTGTTGAAGACATTTCAGTTCGGTGCGAAGATTTGAATTCTCGCATTTCCCAGGCTGCAATCAAATGGATTGGTAATTATGCCATCATCTCTTATACCAATATTGAAAAAGTAATGACATCCAAGAGTTTGAATTCGATTTTAAACATTATAACACACGGAAGACGCTATGCCAAAGAACTGGCCATTAGCATTGAAGTGATTGAAAAAATTGTATTCACTTGTATCCAATCTTTGCGCCAAATGGATAAAAGAGCCGAATATGTTTTGGACTTTATTTTGTTTGACTCAAGTATCGTTCGCAAGACTGTTCACTTTATCCGAAGAGATGATAACGAAATGATTTATCGTATTCTCCGACTTTGGACCACGTTAATGGACTACAAAAAAGAAGATGTACTTTCATTTTTAATTCAAAACAACGCTATGGATCACATTGAAACGCTTGTTTACAGCAATAATACTGACATTTACAAACTAGCCAACAAGATTCAAACTGCCTATGACATTTTTCGGCCTCAGGGAGGAGACGAAGATAATTTAACAGCAGTTGTCCCCATGGAGTTTGATTTTTGAAGTAGATACATTATTAAAAAAACATTTCCAGTTTCTTCGTCCATTTTCTCCACCCGCATCAACTTGTTGTGTGCCGTGTACCGACAATGGTACCCATTCCCGAGTACAACAAAGAACTGGGTCCGGATCATACTAAAGGCCCGGAGATGAATCTCAGAAAAGACTACATCATAACCATATTGGATCAGGTTGATGAAGGCATCTTCAATGGTGTTGCATACGTGGAGAGATCGCATAAGACAAAAATCAAACATTTGGGTTTTTTATTCACTACCCTCAATAATTCTTAATTTTTTCTGTCGTGTAAATTCATCTTCAGCTTGTTGAATCATATTATCCAAATCTTCAAATCTTGCTTGGTCCAACGTTGAAGCTTCAAACAATCTATATTTTATCAATATCACTTTGTTTAATGGAATTTTCATTTCCATATATCTGGCAAAGTTGTTTTTTAAATACATAAACACGTACAAGCATTTGGCGACTTTTCTTTCATCAACTTCAACAATCATTTGTTTCCAGTTTGTATTTGTCAATGCCCTTGGGACAAAATTTCTAATCTGTAAAGCGGGCAATTCTTCTCTTCCAAGACGCATCATAAACCCCTGATCTTCAATATAGTAAAGAGCCATTCGATCAGGTTCTTTCTCATCGATATCTTTTTTGATAGTTAAACGTTTGTTTTCTCTATATTTTGGCAAAAAAGCACTTAGGTAATTTAAAAAAATTGTTCGGTGTGATTTGATCCATTCCGTGTATGTGTGGTATATTTCATCAACGGCTGCATCCCAAACAATAATTTTTGAATACTTTTTCTTAAAATTTGTACCATAGTAAAATACTTGTGTTTGTTCGTCATTCACGTACAAATGTCCGTCGTAGTTTACACTAAACGCCGGATGCAACGTAAACCCTAAAACACCATAAAACGATATTAAATCCGGTTTCACTGCATGTAACACAATTTCTTGCACCAATGGTTTTTTAGTAAACAAGTAATTGACAAATTTCTGAACAATAACTGGACCTAATTTGAGTTCAAGAAATTTGGTTCTTAATTTCACAATTTGCATTTCCGATTTCATATTACGCAAACTAACGGGAGGTGAACATACCAAATCAATCATAAATGAATTTTCTTTCTCTCTAATTGTTTCTGAACACAACAAAAAACCCAACACAACTTCTCCGTATTTCTGTAAGGGATCCGTAAAATGAGATGAAGACAGTGCATACACAAGTACAATATAACGCAGTTCGGGTTTAAGCATAACATATGGTAGATACTGTCTTTGTACAGTCCCACAGACATCTGGATTGCTGTACGCAGTAAACATTTGTTTTTCAATTTCTTCGATATCAGCTAACTTCATTCTTCGTTTATCGTGTAAGACCATTTTAATTCCGTTTTCTTGATATAAAACAACAACATCGCTGTTATCATCATCACTCAAATCCATTTTTTCCATATCTAACGAATCAACATCATCTCCGTTTTTAAATGGATATAACTGGTAAAAGGCATCCACCAATTCCTGGGCGCAAAGGTTTGAACAGACTGGATGACCTGTGTTGGGTTCCAGGAAATGACCCTGGACTTGTTCACAATTGGCGCAAATTTCCATACCACGCAGTGGGACCAGACTTTTACCAAATTCAGTCAGAAAGAAGTTTATAATCTCTTTTCATTAATTTTTAATAGTCTTAAACGGTTTCTTTTGTAAAAATGGAGGACATTAACATAACAAAAGATTTGTTTGAATTTACATACAAGGGAATGAAAACTGCTTGTCCCAAAGTTGTCGCTACTCAATTTCAGGAAGACAACAAATTACTTTCTGTTGCAGTAAAATCAGAACACGAATTTTATTATCGAGTGTACTATCCCGGTGAAGACTTGGATACAAGCCCTTGGATCCACTTTAAACAAGAAGTAAACACGGTTTAATCCATAACTCATAATCTTTTCTTGTTTTCCATACTTTTTTAACAATTATACAACGTATGTCTTTACAAACAAAATGATTTAGACACCAAATGGCACACAATACCGACAAGGCGATACAACTTACATTTTTCCGGTAAAAATTCAAAGGGTTTGACACCAAATACTCACGGTCGGTTCCAAAAGGATGCCACATATAACGATTGTTTTTTTGTAACCAATAACCAATCGAATGACAAATTCGGGAATCGTTTTTAAAATTGTTGTAAGAACCTATATTCGGATCTAAAAAATCAAACCCGGTGGCTCTGATTGATAAATTAGCAAAACTATAAATATCAGATTGGGATAATTTTTCGTAAGCAAAATCTACTATCGCGTTACTAGATTTTTGTTTACGCGCTTCAGACAAGTCTTTTTGATCAAAAGACCAAGCTAGACATTGAGCGTCTTTGATGTAACGTCCAAACCGCTGTATTTTTAAAACTCCCACGTAACTACAAATAAGCACATTCCCTTCTTCTTCTAAAATTTTCACACACTTTTTAAACAATATTTCTTTTGAACTGCAAACTTTCACTCTGATAAGTGAGCTGAATAAATCCTCATTTTCAACCGGAATCGACAATGCAGCTTTCGCCCACATGCATCCGAGTTGAGATGATTTGCGAAAATATTTTATACACAAAGCTGGATCATGGTATTTCCCAAACCCACCGACTTCGTAGGTTCTCCCGAGTAAAAAACAAGCATGCGGATCATTATCTTCATCGCATGCCTTCTTAAGATGAAAAAATGCTTTGCGGTATTGACCTTTCATACGAAAGTACAAGGCAAGTTGCAGATTTTCATTTTTAAAATATCGAAACAACTCCATATTTTTAGTTTAAAAGTAGTTAATAAACTCCTTTCATAAATTTGAGCAAAGATCTTTATCCCTTTGAAAAAAAAAACATGAGCACACAACTTGGTCGGCTGGTTTCCTCTTTTACCATTGTGATGGGCATCACTTTGGCTGCCGTGGTTGCCATTCTTGTGATGCAAATTATTAACCTTTCTTGGACGGATCAACTTAACGGAAAAGTCAACGGGTTCTTACTACCAGCACAAAATATTACGTCCACTTGCACCGACATTGATGAAAACCGAAGAAGAATTTCTTATACCAACCCAGTGTCGGTGAGTTACGATAATTATATACAACCCGTGCCCTGTCATCCAAACAATGGAGATGAAATTGTTTACGCTTCCACTCGTGTCGCGTCTTACACCAAAGGGTTACCCCACGACAGTTTAGGGCATGTCAACCAAAATGCATACTCGGCGCTCCTTCGGGCTGTTCAGACCAAACTTCCTCAGGATTACGATGCAATCCCACTGGCGCCCGGGGCAGTGCGCAAGTTGGATAACCCGCAGGCGGGAAATACATATACACCCTTGGCACTCGACTCGCGCCAATATGTTATACCCATTGCGCCCACCTTTGCCTCTGCTTTGCAGGCGGCCGAGATGGTAGAATTGTATTGGATGGCGCTCTGTCGGGATGTCAGTTTCTCTGATTACGGAAATAGCACATGCATTGCACAGGCTGTTGCTGAGTTGAACAACTTGACAGATTACAATGGGATCAAACCAGTGACACCAGAGAACATTTTTCGGCAGGCTGTTCCGGGTACCACGGTGGGACCCTACATTAGTCAATTCATGTATCAGCCTATTACCTTTGGAGCGTCCTGGATTTCGCAGCAAATGTATCCACCTACTGCAGGGTTGAACTTTATGACCAACTTTAGCGAGTGGCTCAGTATTCAAAACGGTGCTGCGCCCACTGGTGTCGCTACATTTGGTCCGGCTCCAGTTTACATTCGTAATGGGAGAGATATTGCTGGATGGGTTCATATGGATGTCTTGTATCAGGCTTATTTTGATGCTGCACTCATTCTAATGGAAAAAAATGTGCCTTTTAAAACCAACATTCCCTATGTAACCACATCACTCAATCAACGCGGGTTTGGTTCCTGGGGTTATCCTTGGTTGTTTTCTGTTTTGGCCAAATTAGCAGAACCAGCCTTGGAAACAGTGTGGTTTCAAAAATGGAATGTTCACCGTCGCATGCGTCCTGAAGAATTTGGAGGCGCTATTCATAACCAAAAGACATCTGCTTACAGTTATTTCCCACCTCCCAACAATGAAGTCTTGAATTCGCTTGCCTTAAACCTTACTTTTAACCAAACTGGGTCCTACCTTTTACCACAAGCGTTCCCAGAGGGATCACCACTTCATCCCAGTTATGGTGCGGGTCATGCGACTGTAGCAGGAGCATGTGTCACCTTTTTGAAATGTATTTTTCAAGAGGATTTTGTTCTCAACGCGTCCACGTTTGGTCCCATTCTGGAACCAGACTCTTCTGGCTTGTTGTTACAAAATTATACTGGAAATGCTACCCTGACTGTGGGTGGGGAATTGAATAAATTAGCTGGTAATGTTGCCCTTGGTAGAAACCTGGCAGGCGTTCATTGGCGATCGGACGCTGACCAATCTTTATTGCTGGGCGAAGATATTGCGATTAGCATACTCAAAGGAATGAAACCAAATTATCCAGAGCCTTTTACTGGATTTACTTTTACGTCATTTACTGGAGAAATTATTAATTTTTGAATAAAAAATAAAGTTTATTGGTAAATTTTTCGTTTTTACAAAACGATGGAGAGGTTTTCATTTTTTAAAAACAAAACACTCCAAGAAGCACTCTACTATCGCATGAAGGGCGATATCAAAAAAGCAAAGGCAAAGTTAAAACAGGCTGCATTGGTGGAAGAAGACGGACAAGCATTGTATGCTTTAGGTGAAGCCCGAAGGGATGGAGGGTTTGGTTTCAAAATGAATATTTTGAAAGCAAAGACTGCTTTCAATTTGTCTGCTTTGGCTGAATGTCCCTGGGGAATGGCAGGTCATTTATTTTGGTTAAAGGAAGAAACGCCAGAGTTTAAGTATTGGACAAAAAAATTACATCAGAGTGGCGATGTATTTGGGATAACGCTTAATCAGTTATTGTCGGGTGTTTACGATGACGATATATTCCAATTGTTTAAAGTTTTGTTTGACCAAGGTAATGTATTTGCGTTTCGTGACAGCATGAGTCGGTTAAGCGATGTAGAACCCGGTTACGTGACGAAGCTTGATGAATTGGGTTGTGTGACTTTGTATAATTCATATTCAAAGGGTGTGGATCAGAAACATTACTTTTCCTCGTACGACTTTGCGAACAAAAATGATTTAGCTGACCTTTCTCGAAGAATCAAATGCAGTCTCTTGGTAAAAGAAAGGGAACTTGTTTTTTTGATGGCGAAATCATCCAATCTTTTTAAACTCATTGATTTATATCGCATCGGCCGGGCATTTTCTTGGGACGTAGATTTTTATCACGCTTGTCAAATTCGAGCGTCCAAATTGGGTGTCCATGTGATCGAAAAAGTTGAATATTCATTGTTTGTTTATCATAATCTTTGGTCGAGAATTCGGCGTGTCTGTTTGACACTACTGTTGGGAAAAGTTTGGGGCAAGGATGTGACAAGGGTAATTGCCAAACTTGTTTGGGATGGGCGAAAAAGGGATATTAAAAAGGGTATCTGGGAGATATAAATCATTATATCTTGCTAAATTTATTTCTTCTCCTACAACAACACCCTTTCTTTGTTGTCTCATCCTCATCTTCCTCCAACACGAGTAGGTCCTCAAACTTTGACAAGACTGTGAAAAGACCTGGTTTCCCTTCCGATAAAAGCTTATTGTTTCTCGTATTCACAATGTCGCCAATTTGAATAAATAAATCATACACACCATCTCCGTTCAATGCAGATGTTTTTACAAAGGTCAAGTTATTCTTTTTAGCAAACTCAAAGTAAATATCATCCTTGTTTTCCCCTTTGATATCTGACTTGTTACCAACCAAGTACCCAAACGTGTCAACACGTTTGTCCCAAAGTGATAATTTCATCCATCTCAACAAAATGGATTCAAGAGTGTCCTCGTTTTGTAAGTCAAATACAAAAAGAATGACATGAACGTCTTTGAATTGATTGGTTACAATTTGTTCATGCTTGGATTTACCGGATGTGTCACAAATATGGAAATGAGCGTTTTTGGTATGAAATTGCTTGAAATCAATGGCAATGGTCGGGTAGTACTGTTGTGGGCAATTGTTATTTTCAAACCGAGATAGAATACTTGTTTTTCCGACAGATTCGTCGCCGCAGAGGATGAGACGAATCATCACCAAGGTGTGGAATAAGACTGGTTAAAGTCTAGGACAAGTCCTGGGACAAGACTTTTAATCAAGTATTCGCTCGGACTTTTCCCACCTTTTATTTCAAAAATATTAAGCACCACATTTTTTTTTCATTCACAACTACCACCCGTGTCCGAGTCCTCTTCAATCTTTCTTTTTTTTTCAATCGGTTCCTTTTCCACAAACGCATCTGTGTTGTAATCCGTTAACACGATTCGTCCCTGCAGACGCTTTAACTCATCGTTCAGCTCCTGAATGGCGTGATCCAAGTTGGCTTTTGTCAGTTCAGCCATTTTTTTCAGTGCGCTCCAGTCATCCGGGGTCCATTTCGTCACTGTTTTGTCTTCACGCGGATGATACTCAAGTCTGTTTTGAACAAAAACAACTTTTGATCCAAAGAGCACATTCTTGTTAAAAGAAGGTGACGGACAAACAGGAACAACCGCTTTTTTCGGTTTTTGTTTCTTCTTCTCATTCTTTGATGGTACGTGTATCTGACGACCCTGAGCCAACAAGTCCCGGTACATTGGGTGGGGGAAAAGAGACGGTTTGTCAAATCAGTGAAACGAAAAAAAGGACCCCTTTTAATAAAAATATTTTTTAAAACTGGAAAATAAAAACCAAAGGTTTCCCGTCAAATGCTTCTGTGTCTTCTTTTTATCATCCGCTTCGCGGAGGGTTGGTCCATCTTTGGGTTCGGTAACTCATGTAAGTTTACTCGGGAAGATGCCATTGTTTGTATGCAAAAATATGTTGACACAAATCACGACAATGTTATTACCATACCCGAACTGGAGGCAGCCCGGAACAAGTATGAAGGTTTCGCGCTGAAAACAGCAGAAGCAATTTTGAAATGGAGAATTGCCCGTTACTTTTTAGGAGACATTAACGTGACCACTGCCAAAGTGATACAAGACTGTGACTACAATCATGACGGGAAATTTACCCCCGGTGATTTCAGAAGAGCGACCAAGACGTGTCTCCCAAATCGGTACGGAATGTGTCTTTTACATAAAGTCTGTCTACAAGCTGAAGAAGACGCACTTCACGACACACGAAAACCCACAAGTGGACGCGTTAAGACAACATGACGTGATGCCAAGTCATACCAGAACTTATAATTGTAAATACAACGTCTCCTGTGTTATCCACGTGTTTAAAATGAATAGAACTTAATTTCATCTCATTTTTATCCCATAGACAATACACGGTTCTGTGTTCATCTTCTAACAACCAATCAGACGTTTTTTTCAAAATTGACAAAATCAATCCTTCCCAATTGTTCCCAATCTTTTCTCCAAAAAGGATCAAGTCTTGGTCAATTAACTTGGCACTCTCTAAGATCATTCTCATAACCTTGTAGTCGCCTTCCGGTAAACCAACAATTGTGTTAAAAATCTTCGAACACATGACACCCGTTGGCATTAACTCGTTTACAAAGTAAAAGGGATTATCATTTAACAACTCCATGTTCAAGTATCGGCTTAGTTTTCTAAAAAACTGGGTCACCACATCTTCATCAACAAACGTTTCGAATATACAACACTGCTCCAAGTTTGAGACTCGAAACCCATGCTTGTGTAATTCGTCCATCACCATTCGGCTTCGAATAGGATACTGTGTTTTAATAAACCTTTGTTCCAGTTGTTTTGCTTTCGTTTGTTCCAAAGCGTACGCTTTGAGGATACTCAAGTTGTCAATGCATCCATGATTCCGGATCGCCAAAAGAACCAAAGAAAGAGGCCAAGTTGGATCAAAACATCGATTATCTGTTGATATTTTGTTTAATTCCGCATAACGAAGTAACAATGACTTTATGATCCGAGACTTGTTCAACTTGGAATATGCCAAGTATGTCTCGTCCATGTAAGAATTGCTATAATGCATGTTTCTCTTATTAGTTATAATGGTAGACACTGCTGTTTCATAAAAAATGAGACAGCTTAGCGCCTTACTTGTCCCAAATTGGTCACCAAACGTTTTCCTGGCCCTTTTCAAAATCTCGGCATGACAAGCATCAAAAAATTGTTTAGAGACAAACAACAAGGAGAATACATCCTTGTTATTCAAAAGTGGTAACACTAGATTGATCATCACATTGCGATTAATTGGTATGCCTTCCTTGACATTTGGAAACTGAAGTGTATAAACTGGAAACGTAATCAAGTCTGGTAAATGAGTTTTTGCAAAAACGACAGGTAAACCTTGTTCCAGTTGCCGTTTTCGATATGCAATCAACTCGGGTGAACCTTTTAAAGAAATTGGGGGAATATCAGTTTTTAACTTTTTTAATTCCGACTCCATAACCCCTATAATTTCGAATTATTTTTGAATTCCTTTTGAATTCGTTTTCGAATTCCTTTTGAATTCCTTTCGAATTCCTTTTGAATTCCTTTTGAATTCGTTTCTGAATTCGTTTCGAATTCTTTTCTGAATTCTTTTTGAATTCGTTTTCGAATTCTTTTTCGAATTCCTTTTGAATTCTTTTTTTAAATGAATGGGACAGAATTTTTATATTCTCCTGGCGAACAAGCTGTCATTTCCTTAACCGGACTTGTATTTTGCCCAATTGTTTGTGCTCTTGTGTATATCATTTCCATTACTCGTCTTCGAGTGAAAGAAAATGAAACAGTTGCATCCAAAGCACACCTTTTTTACCGAATGACATCCGGGATTATCATTGGGCAAGTTTTGAATTTTACAGTTTGGTCGGTTCAGTTGGTGCCGCTTTTTGTTTGTGTCGGATACTATATCTTGGAAATTTACGAAGCGTTTCAACCCAACGAACCCATTGATGAAGATGTGGCGCTCAATAAAAACACCATGGAGGACAATACAGTCAGTTTTTTTGATGATGTGACCAGTCCAGAATATCGACAAGGTCAAGTCACTATTAAGTTGCTCAATATAGCAAAAAGAAGACGCTTGTTTATGCTTTTTGTTGTCATGTTTGCCTTTACTCTCATTTGTATCTCAAATGGGTTTCACTTGGCTTCTGGTCAATTTGCTTACAACAAAGCTGCAACCATTGCTTGTTATGTTGTGAATACTTTATCTTTGACAGTAGTTGTATGTAGTTGTATGATTCATGCAAGGTTCCATGTCCGAGAAGAGTACCGAAAACGGGTTCTGTGGTGGACTGTTATTAGTCTTTTGTGGTCAATGGTGATTGTTTTTTGTGGAAGTGCCATTGTTATTTTAGTTGGTACTCAAGCTTCACTAGCGACGGACATTATTCAAAGTAATGCATTTACTGGTATTTTTGCCGCCTCGTCCGGTTTATTGCTCCGCGCGCACGAATACTTTCATCACAATACCAAATCCAAAGGACTTGATAAACAAGACGTAGCACTTGGATTAATTGTATTTGCCGTAGCTTTGGCACAGTCGACAATTATTGGGATTTATTATTAATAAATTTTTTTTAAAAAAATTATTTGTTTTTTTAAATTATGAAGAGGGCTACACGACCTTTCACACACGAGATTGACAACCCTAGCCTAAAGAAGGCCCTAGAGTTGAGACAACAGGGCAATCCAGAGGCGCGAAACTGGTTAGAAAAGGCTTGCGCAGAGGGGGATGCCAAGGCGCTCTATTACAAGGCTCTTGCTGTGGCAGATGGTGGATTTTTTATCAAAAGAGGGAATGCTTCTGACGTTTTGTGTTTATTGAGAGAATCTATGAAGTTAGGTTGTGTGTGGGCAATGTTTGATTTTGGAGACAAGGTAAACAACCAATTTTTGATCCAAAAGGCGTTTGAAAGTGGTGATAACTTTGTTTTTGCAAAATGTTATTCATCTGGGTGTAAGGATGATATTGGGATAAATGTGACACTTGGATATCAATATCTGAAAAAGGCCGAAAAGGAAGGCAATCACCTTGTTTATGCAGACATACACAACTATAACAGTAAGAATATTATGAAATGGTTAGAAAAAGGCGCATTTTTAGGAGATGCTAGCGCTCAATTTATGCTATCGGCATGGTTTGATAATAGCAACCCAGAAAAATCATGTTATTGGCTATCAATTGCAGCAAAGCAACGACATTTTAAAAGTATGGTAAAGCTAGCAAAATGTTATCGCTTTGGGATAGGATGCGCGATAAACGAAACGCTGTCTGCAAAATACACAATTAAGTGCAATGTTCATTACTTAATTTGTGATCATATTATAAGAGAACCTGATAACGGTGCCTTGTTTGTTTATGGACAGGCGTTTTGTAACAACGCAATGTCTTATCAAAATTTGGCTGGGCCTATGAAGGATAAAGCAATTGATATTTACAAACGCGCGACTTGTGCTGCTCGTGCCGCAGCTTTGTGCTTTACGTGGGCATTCAAGGGTAACCCATATTTGAACAAGGATGTAATTAGGATGATTGCCCAAATGGTTTATCAGTCTCGTGAAAGTCCAAGAATATGGGGGGTTTTTATTAAATAAAACTAACTTTACTATATCTTCGTAAAATTGCATGACTTATCCAAACACGTAAATCTGCATCCATACTTTGCAAATAGATTTTTTGGTTATGATCAACAAACGCCAATAATTTCTTTTGTTTAAAATGTTTCATATAGACAACAATAGGACCTGAATTTTTTACATCGTAACGCCAACCCATATTTTTTAGTTCTGCTATTAATTCAACTTCATGTCGTACAAATATGCGTTTCCCGGATAAAGCATAAGCATGCATAATATTTGGAAGATGTTCAATTTGAAATGATTCTTGCAAGAAACAACTCAATTTCAACTTTTCATACAGTTTTGCACTCTCGGATTGTTTTTCTACTCCCAAGTCTTTATAAAATATTTTATCCGAAAGCAGCATCCACTCGAAAAAAAAGTGTTTGGCAATGTATCGAATCAAATCTTTTGATAATAGTTGTGCATTTCGAAAAGAAATACAAAAATTATAAACATCTTCTTTAACCGAAATTGGTACATACGGAATACCCTGCAACATGTTTATTTATTTTAGCCAAACATCAGTCTCAGTCTTTCGACTTTTCCAAACCATTCTGGCAATAATACCTCGTGTATCCTTGGTTAAAAGCTTGGCCCACAAAAATAACAGGACCGCGCATTGGGCTTGGTGTTTTACCTTTTCATAAATTTCAACACAATATAACTCAAATATTTCCACAGATACTTTCTTCATTGAAAATTCTCTGCCATAAATGTAAGCTTCTCCACTTGACACGTTCCAGTTATAAAATGTTTCATCAACAAATCCAGTTCGTCGGCTGACTTCAATTGCCCATTTCGCAACCTTGTACTCAGTCTTTCCACCAATCTTTTTGTAGTATGAACAAAGTTCCACCATACAATTTTTGTGCTTTTGTTTTGCCCCGATTTTAACCAGGTTTATATCATTCAAAGGACCAAAATTATACTGCGCAAAACAACCTTCAGCGTCCCCAATTTTACACGCAGATACCACATATTCGTCTTTGTAAAAAGGAAAAGCAAACACATTTCCTTTTTTACAAGCCAACTCCAATTCATCAAACCAACTACAATCAATCAAATACTTGGAAAATGGATCTAATACATCCCAATCAACTATCACCGAACCCAGTCCATTGGTGATCATCATCGCAGTCCCATATTCACAACCAAGCTGATGCGAACGCTTGTAACAATCATTGCTCTTTTCTTCATCCTCGTACAGCCCCCAGCCTCCAAATCGATAAGCTTCTCCCTTTGCAAACCAAGCTAATCCATCTCCTTCATCACAAGCGAGCCCCAACTCTATCAAGGCTTCTGGATAAACACCTTGTTGACGAAGTTCCAAGGCCCGTCTCAAGTGAGGCGAATATTTGTCAAAATAACCCTCCATACTTGTTTGAAAAAAATTAAAATTTACAAAAAATGATAAAATCTGGTAAAATTTCCCGGTCCGAGCCTTGGGACTGGTCCCGGACAAGGTCTTGGGACTGGTCCCGGACAAGGTCTTGGGACTGGTCCTTGTCCCAGTTTTGGTCAAAGTCCCGATATGTATTTTTGAAAAATATCTTATACGGCTTATACCGTTTTCGGTATAAGAAATTTTGAACTTTTCAGTTTTCCATATACATATATATAGTGAGTCAGTGTTTTTGTAGGTTTCAGTGCACTTTTTGTCACTGAAACCTACAAAAACCATGATTCTACGACCTAACCCAATCACTAAATTTGAAAAAAATAAAATATATGGTCGTATAAGGAAAATTTCGTGGTAAATATTTTTCAAAAATATAAACTTTAATTTTTTCAAAAGTCTTCGTCCAATACGAGCACATTTGGGGTAGCCTTGTCAGAGCTGGTCTTGAGCACATGTGATCTCGAGTATTCACCAACTCTCTTCTCAAAGAAATTGCTTTTGCCTTGAAGAGAAATGAGTTCCATCCAGTCAAATGGATTGAGCGTACTAAAGTGTTTTTCGTATCCCATGCCGTTTAAGACAAAGTCGGCAACATATTCAATGTATTGGCTCATTAAGTTTGCGTTCATTCCAATCAGGGAAACCTTGAGTGATTCCAGAATGAAACGACGTTCAATCTCCACCGCTTCTAACACCATTTTCAAAACCGTTTCCCGACTGGGTCGATTGGTAATGTAATGGTTGAGTAAAAGGCAGGCAAAGTCGAGATGCAACCCTTCGTCTCGAGAAATCAACTCGTTGGAAAAGATGAGTCCAGGCATTTCTATCCCACGTTTACGCAACCAGAAGATGGCACAGAAGGATCCACTAAAAAAAATACCTTCAACAATGGCAAAAGCCACTACTCTAATGGGGAAGGATTCATTACTATCAATCCAACGGAGCGCCCAATTGGCCTTTTCTTTGACACAAGGCACTTCTTCAATGGCGTTAAATAACTTATTCCGTTCTTGTGGATCCGTGATATAAGTATTGATCAAAAGGGAGTACATGTGAGAATGAACATTTTCGATCATAATTTGAAATCCGTAAAACATGCGTGCTTCTGGAACTTGTACTTCTTTCATGAAACGACTGGCCAAGTTTTCGTTCACAATACCGTCCGAGGCTGCGAAAAAGGCAAGCGTATGACTGATAAAATGTCGGACGTTTTCATTCAAAGCGGACCAAGTTTTTAGATCAGTTCCCAAATCAACTTCTTCCGCTGACCAAAAAGAATCGAACGCTTTTCGATACATATCCATCATGTCTTTATGCTCAATTGGGAACAAGACAAAGCGCTTGGTGTTGGGCGCAAGGAGCGGTTCATATAGAGTCCCAGACTTACTCAAAATTTTGTCCCGAAATAATTCACTCATCAGAAAATTGAAATTTTGACCCTTTAACCAAGTTTTGAAAGTTTTTGTAAAGGGTTCAAACCTAAAGATTTGGTATGAGGGTTAAAATACTTGATTCCGACGCAATCCTTCCAAAAAGAGCCACTGAAGGATCGGTTGGATATGACTTGTGCTCTCTTTATAAAATAACCATTCCTGGACATGGCACAAGGGCTTGTATCCCAACTGGAATAAGTTTGGTGATCCCAAGTGGATGTTACGGAAGGATTGCGCCCCGTAGCGGACTGGCGCTCAAATTTGGTATCAACGTGGGCGCAGGTGTGATTGATCCGGATTACCGAGGAGAGATTAAAGTGATTCTCTTTAATCACGGGGAGAACGACTTTGTGATTAACCAAGGGGATAAGATTGCACAACTTATTTTAGAACTGGTAACGACGCCAGAGGTGATTGAGGTGGAATCATTGGATGAGACTGAGAGGGGTAATCAAGGATTTGGTTCGACGGATAAAAAATAAAAAAGAATGAGTGTTTTTCTGGTGATAAATGAGAGTAAAATTTTTATAATCAAGGCTGACGGAACCATCATCATGGAACATCACCTGTGTAATCACTACAGGAAAACAGTGGGTACATGGAGAATTTACCCAACTAGAAAAGGCATTGTCCAAGTCTACAACCGAGACCAGAACAAGACTTGGAAATTTGATGGAACAAAGAATGGTATCTACGAATTGAACACGAAGGATTGGAAAAACATACTCGGATTCATTGTTTGTTCTGTTGTGTTACTTTTTGTGGTTTTAGGAGCGATTTGTATGAGCGTTGGATTTGTAAAGTTTAGCTTGGAGCTACTTCTAAGAATTTTTGTCTTTTTCTTCTCCTGTTCCTGGCCTGAACCGGTAGTTAGGCCCTATCGTAATGACCCTGTTGGTATCCCAGGTGAACCCGGTGGTCCATCTGGGGACCCGGGAATGTGCAAGAGAAAACAACCACCCGATGGCGCAGTTGTGTTCAAGTCAGGGACAAGGATAAAGTCTTTGACTGAATTAGACAAGAACGAAGGTTTAGTGATTGGGATAACATCAAACTGTGAGTTGGCTTTATTTTCTACTTTTTGGGAGAAAACGTTGTTTGCACCAAAAACAGACATTTGTCTGTTGGAACTGTTTTTTCAAGAAGACGGGAACTTGGTCTTGTACAATTTTACAACAACCCCAGTTTGGTCCACTGGCACACATGGGAAGGGATATACGGAAATGTGGTACAATTTTGAAAATAAACAATTTGAATTTAATTAAAATGAATCATGGTGTCCAAGTTAGGATCCAACTCGCGCTCATTCTTAGGCAACTCGGATTGCCTAAGGACTTGCGCCAGTTAATCATAAAGAAAGTGTGGTTCTCTTGTCAAAGCGAATGTTTACGGTTGGAACGGATTTGGGCAAAGGAGAATATATTTCAGCAAAAACCAATCTATTTGCAATTTTGGAAAAACAATAATGTAGCGAAATGTTCATCGCGTTGTACATGGGGGACGATTGCAAGGACACCTATTAATGGATATTGGTTTAGAAATAGATATAGAAATGTTGATGAAATAATTATTATAATGAACCAATATCACCGAATTGAGCGGGGAGACGTTTAAAACCCAAATAAACCTAATTTTAATTCTTTCAACATTCCTCTCCCATCTCTACTTTCTACAATGACTTTCCAACTACCTTGTGTTGCATTCCCCCAAAAAGCCAAACTACTCACTGGCCACTCGTTAAAATCCGGGTTATTATCCCCAACTCGTTCCTCAATCAAGACACTGGTAATTTTCTGATCTGGTGACTGGAGTGATACCCGAACTTTACCACGGTTTGGATGAGAAATGGATACAATGAGGACTGCCGTTTCGATAAACGTCAAATCATTTCCGACTGTGTTAATCGTCACTTCCATTCTATTACCAATGGGTCCCATAAATGTCAATGTGTCTGAAAAGATTTGCTTTTGTTTTCGCGGGACTTTCTGATAATTTTCCAACACTTGCATCAAACTCGGGATATGAAGCATTCCAAATCCTCGTGCATTCGTGTGCACAGGCGGGACACCATCCTTGTACAAACTCTGAACTACCACGTGTCGCACATCTCGCCACCCCAAATCGGGTCTTTTTTCTAACATGAGTGCAAAAATGCCTGCTGCCAGTGGTGCCGCACTCGATGTCCCACCAAAGGTCTTGGTACATTCCCCATCCGTGTACCCAGCATCACCCAAAAGATCGGCCGTAGTAATGGTTCTCCCTTCGCCTGAAGAGGGTGTAACGGCTAACAAGTTTGAACAACCCTCCGAATAATAAGCCGGTCCTTCGGTGTAATCAATGGCACCAATGGCGTTCACATATGGGTTCCCAGCATACCCATCAAAGGCGCACGAATCACCCACGTGTCGGCCATTCCCTGAGGCCCAAACGTAAATAGTTCCTTTTCCTCCTCTGCCAATACTGGAGCCCGCATACTTGGCCAAGGTCTCGCGAACCAATCTGCCTGGTGCATCAACACCAAATCCTGTATCTTCTGGTCCCCAACTGTTGGAATAAATATCTACAGAAGCAAAATGACGACTCAGCGCCTGACTTTCTTGTAGGTCCGTGACTGGTCTAGATATTAGCCTAAGCCCAACCAAGGACGCATTGGGGGCCACGCCTTGGCCGCAATGGTTGTTCCCACGCACACCGGCGGCCACACCCGCGGCCGACGTCCCGTGTCCATCTCGGGGATCCACTGGAGAAGGGTCCGTGGTCCCGTGTGGTCCACCATTGTAGTTCCAACTGTGTTCTGACTTGTAGTTTTTAAAAATCTCTGGGTGAACCACTTGGAGACCATCGTCGACAATGCCAAGAACAACACCTTCACCCGAATAAGTCAGAGTGTCAGAAAGACCTACCAAGTCCAGGTGCCATTGATCTCCCCGAAGTGGATCACCCAATTCCCGAAAGGAATGAGAAATTTTGTTTGTTTGTTTTTGTGTCCCACTTAAACCCAAGGTAGTTTCAACCAAGTACCTGCGGTGTTGCATTTTGGGGATCTGCTCTTCGAGCCACTCCACATCCCGGGTTGTGACCAATCTCTTGTTTTGGTCATTGGATGAGAAAATGTGCAAATTCTCATTCACTTCTGTTGCCCCGTCATAATCTACTCCATGTTTCTGAGCGTATTCACGTGGGTTCACGTTGGGTTTTAGCTCAACGACCCATGTAGAACCCAGAGTGGAACAAAGGAAGAAGAACAAAGTTTTCATCATTTTTTAAGTTTTGTAATTTAATTTGTTTTGTCAGTTTTTTTGTTTAATAATTTGTTTCTTAGGTGTTGTAAATGGAAACACAAAGTGTTGCAGATGAGTGTCGAGCTTTTGCTGATGCGTATTGGAAAAGAGAGGATGCCAAAATTGACAATTTTTTTGATCAAAGTCTTTTTGTCGACAAGCAAAAATGTTTTGACGCTTTAATTGAATACATAGCAACAGAGTCAAAACAAGGGAAATACAGTACTAAAGTAAAAAGAGGGATACACGAGACATATTCTTCTGACAAAGTACCAGTTTTGGAAGAAATTGTCAGAGAAGCGTATTGTTTTGTAAATGAAGAGCGAGTACCAAGAAGCGAGCAATATGTATACGACAAGTTTGTTGCTTGGTTGAATTCTGAGCTGACCAATTTTTTAGAAGAGTTTACAAGGCTGACAAAAATCGCAACAAAATATGAGATTCACGGTAATAGAACAACTCATGTTTGTTTTATCTTGCATTTTTCTTGGGAAAAGAAATAAAAATACTTTTATTATGGAGTTTGTTGAAAATGAAAACCTCCGAAAGGCACTCCTTTTGCGCAAAGAAGGGAACCCAGAGGTACTCACGTACTTGAATAGGGCTTGTGATGAGGGAAATGGAAAGGCTTGGTATTTTAAGGGACGAGCGTATCAATATTCTGGGTTCTTTTTAGATTGTGATTTGGAACAATCATCCATTCATTTTCAAAAGTCATCTTTACTGGGTTGTCCTTGGGGTACAGCCGAGGTTGCAAGAAGTTATGGAACAATGGATCCCAAAAGGGTTGCGGGTTTTGAACTTGTGAAGAAATCAAAGGATGAATTTGCTTGCGCTCTGTATTATAAATATGACACGTTTGATGAAAATATGGGATTTACAAATTTTGTAAACTCGGCACAAAAGGGTAACATGGTTGCCCAATATTTTCTATATTTGCTCGACGGAAACTTGAACTGGTTAGAAATGGCAGCGTGGAATGGAGAACCATGTGCGCAAGAGAGACTTGGTTTTGAATACAAAATGGCAGGAGATTATGAAAAGGCGTTTTACTGGAGTTTGAAAGCTGCAAAACAAAACAATCATAGTGCTGTTGTTTATGTAGCCAAAGTTTATCGAAACGGAGATGGTTGTAAAATAAGCCCAAGATTAAGCGCATTTTACATGTTGAAATCCAAAAATATTAAGGAAATACGCTTTGCATTAAGGCAAAACGCATACCTTAAAAATTCAGATCGTTTACAAGAGTTATTTGTGTACGGAAAAAGTCTAAAATTGTTTCCTTACCTTGTGGATTGCATTGGTGAAGAATGGTGTCTCCAATCTATACGTATTTATGATGAAAGCACTATCGCAGCCCGGCAAGCAGCCTTGTGCTTTCTCTTGTTCTTTCGTAGGCACAAGGTTTTGAGCAAGGATGTGCAAAGAATCATTGCCAAATTGGTGTATGATTCAAGAGAAGATCCAATGACTTGGGGCGTTTCATTGGTGGAATTATTATTAATGTTTTACTCTTTTTAAATATCTTTCTCTGTAACTTCTTATCACCAATTCCTTATCCACAACCCAATAACTCTCTTTACAATAATCATTTCCATTTTCTTCAAAAAGAGGAATCGAAACTTTGTCAAACCACTTGTCAAACAACCGTTTACTTCCGGTACAAAACATAACAGCATACTTGTATGTAATGTATTTCCTTTCTTTGTCATTCATATAACACATGTAGCACATGGTATGTTTTGATAATTGCAAATTTATCATTCGTTGCATAATTTCTTTGAATTGACACCGAACACAAATAAATATACCCGGAAGTGGATAACGTTGGTAACACAACTTGACAGAGTTTCTTAGTTGTGAAATGGAATTACATTCGCTTTGCCAATAACAAGTGGAAATCATATATGGCATATTTACAACTTGTTCCACAAGTGGAATCCATTCTTTGTACAATTTTTTACACAAGACGGATATACGAATAATGTCAGGAAGTTGCAATTTTGATAACAAGACTTTTAATATGGGTTTATGCCAGAGAATACTCATCCTAGTTCCTTAAAAAATTCTTCTTGTAGTTGTTTATCCTTTCTAATTATTTCTCTTTCCAAATCGACACCTTCTTCCAGATTATCAATTTTTTTCTTCTTTTTGCAACACTTTAACTTGTAATTAAAAAACACAACTCCAATAACCACAAATAAAACTGAAACACAAAATAAAAACTGAAAGCCAATGATAATGCCTTGGACTTCTAAAGACAAATTTGAAGGAATAGAAACGTTATACATTTAAAAAACACCCCTTTTTTTTAATTTTCTTTTGCAAAAAGCCATTTCTCAGAAACCCAATTCACTTTTTTCTCATCTTCTGTCCCGGGATGTAACACAATTGTCTCCATTTGAACTTTTTCGCCTTTCCAAAACAACAGTTCTTGTTCGGTTGCTTTTGAAGACTTTAAATATTCCATAATCAACTTGTAGTACGAAAACAATTGTGGAAAGGTACATTGTTGACTTGGTTGAAAAAAACGCAACCGAGTTAATCCTTCTTCAACTACCAAACGAAACATTTTTCTTGGATACACCAAAAAGTTGGACGATGTAGGTATTTTTGCAGTACACCCCAATTCTTTCACACAGTCCTGAGCGGTGGCATTTTCCAATTGCACTTTCTTTTCAATAAAGTTCCCTCGTTTTAATAAATCTTGACAGGATAATGCAAATCTAGTCTTCCCAATTGGCATATCCCTAGCATGACAATGCGAACCCAGTAAAACCAGAAACTCTCGAATCTCTTTTACTGATTTTGTTTTCTTTCTTTTAACAAGATCCTTTTCCGGCTTGGAAATGTGTGAATTACTTCTCTTCTTCATTATTTTTTAAAATTAAACACCTTAATTATTTTTCAAAAATATTTTTATTTTATTTTTTGGTATAAAACTTTAGGACTGGCCTTGTCCAAGGTTTTATTTTCTAATTTTGCGACTGGACGGGTGCACAGTCGCTTTCAAAATGGGTTGCTGGTCCTCAAAGTTTCCGCTTGAATCTTTGAATTCAATTTTCCCAAGATGAAACATGGTAATGCTTCCGTTTGTGATATCTTGTAAAAAACAACCTTTGATAGCATCAAACTCGTGCGAATCATCCCTTTCAATCAAGAAGGTATTTATCCATTCTCGATCATCTGTGACAGCCTTTTGGCCCTGAATGACAATCCCGTAGACATCAATTTTATCTATAATGTCAATGGCCAGTTCAATTGCACCCACTTCAAAGAGTGCGACTTCAGTTAATATTGCTTCAGCATTGGGTCTGTCCTGAGGTTTTAACACAGTTTGGAAGCTCTCTGCTACTTGTTTGGCCCATTTACTTGCTTTTGATCTGTTCATTAATTTTTCATGCGACTTTTCAATGTTGGGTGTCCGGACATCAAACAAAGGTGCACCAGAATGAATTCCGCCATTAGGTCCCATAGATGGGGTAATCATTCGTTCCGGATTCATCTTTTCCACTCGTAAAATCTTGATATAACCATTGGAACTGTGCTGAGTAAAAGTCTTGGTCACCGAGTCGATAAAAGTCCCGCGCGAGTTTTTTGACAAGAATCGATCGCCCCAAGAAGCATAACTGGTCAAATACTTGAATCCAGTCACTGTAATCTTGTAGTGCTGACCTACTGACATGATGCTCACATGGAGATCAGGAATGGGATCCACAGTTAAAGCAATTTCGGTCAAAATGTAAGCCATTTGGGAGTGATGAATGGGATTGACTTGGTCTTGTTTTTTTAACTGATTTTGAGCCCAAAATTCAGCTGTTTCCCGATGTGTGGGAAGTTTAGGCTTTTGACCCTTCATAAGGCTTTTTGTTTAAAAAAAAAAACACTTTGTTCTTTCCTGACAAAATTTATTCAAAACCCTTCGGGTTTTAACCCCTTAACGGGGGGTCAAAAGCCACTCGTTCCAGTCTTAAAACGGTACAACAAAAACATGACATTGATCACCAAGAGCATAAAATACAGCATACCCACCACTGGTTCCGGCTTCTTTGATACTGACACTCTCCTAGCTACACGTTCGTATTCATGACCCGCACTCACCTCTGACACAATGGGTAGCTCCAAGTACAAATTCACCGGGTTCCCTCCCGTTTCCAAAAAGAGGTCAGCACCAGGAAATTCTCGGGACAACCGTTCGACAAAGTCAACCAACCGAAATCGATTAATCCCTTTACAACGAGACGACAAGTAGTTTTGTCCCTCGGATGATTCGGTGTAGCCAGCAATGTTCAAGTCTGGGTTATGCTCATCCGCAAATCGTTGAACAAATTCTTGTGCCTCTCGGTGAAGAGATTCCTTTTCGTGATTGGAATACGTTTTGTAACCCTTCATTTATTTATTTAAATTTCATTTCCGTTTCCAAATCTTCAGTTTCAGTAGAAACATTTCTTAGTCCCAGATCATTGATAAACTTGAGACGAGTAACAGACAAGTACTTTAGACTTGGAAAATTAGAGGACTGAATGCAAATTGGTGTCAATCTCGAAAGAACAACATCATTGTTACTTTTTCTATGTAGTACCAATTTCCGTAATTTTGGAAATTTGCCAACAAGTCTAGGCAAAACCTTTAGTCTTTCTTCTCCTGTTAAAACAAGTGTTCTCAAACTCAAAGCAAATGTTAACAATTCTGCAAATGAAAAACTATCTGATTGATGTAATTCTAATGTACGTATAGCAACAGGCAAGGCAATTGTTTTAGGTAATCCAATTTTCCAGATAATCTCAGTTGCATGTACCGGTAAATTCCTATCCCAGTTGAAAGCAACAGATTCATCAACAACCTTTTCAAGATAACAAATTTCCATTTGTTTTGGGAACCTTTCCAGCTCAACAGTACATGATCGTTGATATTCGATTCCGAATCCAGTTAAATTGTCAAACCCAACAATATCTCTTACAATAAACTTTGTACTTTTTTTGACATTTACGATTACGTCTGTGACTTTGGCTTTTGATAACGCAAGACAACTCAAAGTGAAACAACTAATTATCCTGACCTTTGTTATCAAATGCGCAAAAAACTGAACTTGCGGATCAAATAATATTGCGTTTATGACACTAGCATTTAGTAATCTCCATCTTAACACTCTTGTGGTCGCAAGTCGGGCAGCTTTGTGAAACTGTTTGGAACACAAGGCAAAGTTCCCAATGTCGACCACTTCGGTTAGAAAGTAGGCAATACAACTTAACACATTCAAATCAAACCCCATAATTAAAAAAATAAATTTGAGGGTTAATCATGAAATTGAATAATACAGTCACTTTTAATCTCCAGAACACTCACAAGTACACTCTTGGAACTGCGAGTTTAGCAAAGTACCCGGACACTCTTTTGGCGCTAATGGTGCAACATGATGGGACAGAGAAGGAGCTTTTCATTAGTCAAGATGGGGAGCTTTTCCGGTGGATTTGCGTCTTTTACAATTTGGGCGTTTTGGTGGATCACAAGGAGGCAAAGTGCTCGGAAAAAGTCTGGGATGCATACTTAGATTTCTTTGGGTTAACTCCCTATGACACAAGTGAGAAAAGGGCATGTACTGAGTTTATTCAAGGATTGAAGTCAATGGTTGTACCAGCAGTTAGCAAATCAGAGAAATTGAAGCAAGTGATGAAGATGATTGATTGGATGATTAGGTCGAAACACAACTATTGTCATTTTCCAATGTATGAGTCCCTTGGATTTCCCTATGATTTTTTGTTTGTCGTCCGTTACTTAACGAAAGATCTATTGTTTGAAATTTCCGAAATACTAAGCCCAACAATAGAATGTGTATTGTCTTTGTGTAAATTGAACGAATTGTATTCGCTACAAACTCCAGCACGTGAAATGAAAACTTTGTTAGCGTCAAATTGTCAAATTCTACGCATTGAAATAAAATCTCAATTTATTACCCAGTAAATGACAAACTCACACAAATACTTGATCAAATGCTTGTCCAAAGTTGGGCATCTAACTTTGAGACTGTATTGGAGCCAAAGATAGGACTCGAGTTTGGATCGGTTAAATGATAAAAATTTGTCATAACCCGAGACAAAAGGGCATTTTTTACAGCTTTGACATGAAAGATGTATTAGTACAGGAAAATGTTTATAATGTACATCCAAACAACAAAAATAGAAACAACTCTCCCCTAGAGATTTCGTTCGCTTCCAAATTACATTCTCGTAAAAAGAAAACAAAAAAGTAAGACTAGCGTGAAGAAACAATCTTTCGGTATTTTCCCAAACACGCAATTCCTTTCCTTTTTCTAAAGTAATTGGATCGGTAACCTTTTCATGTATTGATAAAACTGTGGTCGTTTTACCGTTATCAGAAACGGTCAACATATATATGACCCCTATTTCAAAAAAATGTTTCTTTTATTTTATTATACACAACTTCCAAAATTTCATTCAAAACCAGTAGATACGTAAATATCCCCAAGTAGATAAAATTCTCGTGCACATTTGGGTTATAAATTTGAGACACAAACATGTCAACAAACAAGATAAAAAGAAAACACTGAACAGCAACAAAGAAATTGATCACAGGAAGAGAAATTTCATAATCAAAACCCATATTTTCTTTTGTTTTATTTTCTTTCTTTACTCATCTTGAACCTCTTCCTCTTCCACTTCTTCAGACACCACCGTGCCTTCAGTCTTGGTCTTCTTGGCATCTACCACTAATGGCTCCACCGCCTTCTTTGGGATACAAGGTGTATTGTAAGCGTAGATCCAATACTGGAGATCCGGGTCGGCCTTAATTTGGGCATCCAAGAAAGCATCTCCGTCTTTCCCGCTCTTACCCGCGTGTGCCTCTCTCTCTTCCTTGGTCAGACGACGACTGATCAAAACGTAAAAGTCGGACACGTCCAAGATTGGGAAAATGTCTCCTGAAAAGCCATGGTTCAAAGGAATGGGCACATTCTTTCCATTCGGGTCGCACTTTCCGTTTCCCAACGAGATGATTGGCGAGTTCAATCCTCGGGCATGAAGCGGGTTTGCATCCTTGGCTGAAGCCGTCAAGTTAATGGTGACTGTATTGTCGTACTGACGAATACCCTTCCACTTGCCAAATTCTTGCTCCACGCGGGATTTGGAAATTTTAATCCCTCCAAGTGCTGGGTTGGGCAAACCCCGGATAAAGTCCACATCATACTCCCGGACATAGCCACGGTAAATGCAGAGGACATTCTCCACGCCCTTAATGTTGTACTCGTCCATCAACATGTCTTTCACATTCCAGTTGACCTGAAGCATCACAGGAAGGATAGAGTTGGAACGAATGGACATGTAAACTTCGGGATTCATAATTCCCCACTGCTTCCATTCACCCTTGCTTGCAGTCGCAATACAAAAGTAGTACTTTCGCAAATCTTCTTCGGAACTCTTGCTATTGTACTGGTGCTTAGTCCATTGAATCACATCCTTGTAAGTGACTTGCTTTTGATAAACCTTTTTCAAGTCTTCTTCCTTGGAATATTCAGCGTAGACAACAACACCGTAATCCTTGCTGGACGAATCGGGCGTCTTGTATCCATCCGAGACGTATTCAAACGAGGTTGCATTCGGAAGTGATTCGCCTTTGACCAAGTTGGCAAAAGGAATGAGCGTGTGCGCGTCCAAGTCATTGAGATGATGAATGCGCTCTGTTCCAGTAAAGTCCGGATCATTGTTCGCAGACAATGTCGATTGACCCTTGCAGTTGAAAGAGATCACCTCGCTTGGCACTTTCTTTCTCATCACCGGGTCCTTGATGGAATAATCATCCGTCATGATAATTTTCGATCCGGATAGGCAATTTGCAAATCGAATTTCCGTGTAGGGGTCAACTTTGGGGGTGCCATCATCGTTATCACTCCTGAAGATACTGTCTTCATTGTCATAAACACTAATCTCAATCAAGTCCTTCTTATTAAACTTTTTCCAGTAGATATCCCTGAGTTCACCCGTTTCTGACACAAAGTCGCCAATTGGGAATCTCAAGTTGGTTAAAGCGCCATTGTAAAAGGCTTGATAATTGTCCAGCAAATAGGCTTCGGCTTCTTTGGTGTAAGTGATGTGCATTTTCACTTTGAATCCATCCCCGTCATTGACACAATTGTCAGGAATCTCAGTCATCTCCTTCAACTGAACGTTGATATTGATTGAGGCCGGAAAGGAACCAGTTCCATCTGCCTTTGCAATCATTCTCGTTTCCGGAACTTGTGTTGTCTCTCCCTTGGTGTTTTTTCCATTCACTTGTGTCCAGTGAACATAACTCTTGAACCATCCGTGGATATTCAATTGTCCCTCCTTGGTCGGTGTATTTTTGCTAATATTTTCCATTTTTTTCTGGGTTTCCTGGTGCGACTTGCGCAAAAGTTCAACATCAAAGTTTGGCCGTTTCATTTTTTGTTTGTAACCCTGTTCTCCTTGTCAAAGTTTTTTCTCACTTTCTTATCACAGGTCAGCTTTTGTAGGACCAGGATCATAGCATCACAGCACTATGAAAAGTATGACCTCTTTTGGGATCCGAACTTTTTTCCAATTCTTTTTTTAAATTCTGTTATTTGGTCTTTTATCCGGCTTTTACCCAGGTTTGAAAGAAGTTTCGGGCCCAATTGTGACCTTGTTCTTCTTCACGTCCTTTGTTACACTCTTGACAAAGGGAAGCGCAAGGGATTGCACCAGTTTTGTGATTGTGTTTTTCATTGTTGGGTTATTACTTAAGATAATTGTTGGTAAAAAATAAAGATTATATTTTTGAAAAATATTTACCATGAAATTTTCCTTATACGGCCATATATTTTATTTTTTTTAAATTTAGTGATTGGGTTAGGTCGTAGAATCAGGGTTTTTGTAGGTTTCAGTGCACTTTTTGTCACTG
>JACCDG010082050.1_pt1 | contig 33252 bp, 21 predicted proteins | sample 7442471 | NCBI WGS metagenome assembly JACCDG01 (sample SAMN15323444, study PRJNA562643) | freshwater metagenome | isolation source: river surface water | place: USA:Blue River Watershed | collected 2017-08-17 | reverse complement strand
TTGTGGCAATTGTGCTTGTTGTGAGGTTGTCATCTTATCAATTTTTTTTGCTGCAGATGACATTTTAGTTTCTTTATGTTTTTTTGGATCTATCTCAAACCCAAAAGATTCTTCCATTTCTCCACTTACAATGTAATCAGCTGCTGTATCAATATAATCTGCTGCTTTAGTAATTTTTGATTGGACCCATGCTTCTAGATCTCCTTCACCTCTAGCAACTTTTGATTTGATTCTTTTTACTGCATCTTCAATAGTTTTAAGTTCTGATCTTGCCATTGAATATTCTTCATCTTTAACAGAAACTTTGTCCCATGCTTTTTCGCCATAAGAACACTCAGATCTTGTTTCTCTCTTGTCACATAAAGGACAGTATCTTTCTTCTTCGTGCATAGTTTCCTCCGATTTAGTTCCCCAGTTGTCTGCACCGACGTTACGGCATTTTACAAGTGCTCCAGATGCATAAGCACTTGGCCAAACGCTATAGCGAGACTTTACTTTGTGATAACAAGCATCTTTTTTGCCACTACCTTTACCTGGTTTGTCTTTTGCTTCTTGTACGTCCATTTCTTCTTTCATTTTCTTTTTAGGTGAATCGGTAGAAACATATGTTGGTTTTGCAGCATTAGTTTTTTCTGGTTGATTTGGGTCTGCCGCACTTTTTCTTCTTTGCGCTGATATTCTTTCAGATTTTGTCATACTCGCTCTTTTATCCGAAGAAACGCACTTAGGAGTTTCATCTTCTTCACCTTTTTCACGTGCACAAGGTTCTCCGGAGATTACTTCAACCCAACCTGGTGTTTTATCTGTTGATTCAGAATCTAGAAACCATCCATGAAGATTACCTGGTTTAATATTTTCTTTCACATCTTTAAATTTTTTGTGATGCTTTTTAGCATCTGCCTCCATTTTTTTCAAACGAGTATAATAATCTGGAATCTCATCTAGATGTTGAAGAGCAATATTGCGAGCAAGTTCATGATCTTGAGTGTGTTCATGCTCAATAGGTTCCCCCATATCAAGTTGCTTTTGTATAAAAGAAACCTCAAGGCGATGTTTCTTTGCAATTTGCTCAACTGTTTTGTGTTTCTTGAATTTGGGCATTATTCAACTGGTTTTGATTTAGTCTTCTCACCTTTTGCTCTTTTTTTTCTCGCGGCGCAATGAGAACGTTGAGAAAATCCTTTTGGATTTGAACAGTCAATACTCTTTTTATATTTATTACTCCAGGTTTCTTGAAATTGCTTAAACGTTTTCATTTTCTGTTTGTTGTTTTAGGAGTTTTGCAAGTTCTGCAGTAGATCCTACAAAAAGAGCATTGTTAACTGTTGTGGAACTTTTACCAATTTTTTCTTCTTCAATGTCTTTTAATTTCTTTTGAAGATCCATTAACTTATCTGTTGCATCTGCAACATTTTTAATTAATTGTCCAGCAACCTCATATGCTCTTGGCATTTCACTCTCTTGTGCTAGTTCAAGAATTCCGTTAATTGCTTCTTGTCCTTTTTCAATCAAAGAATACAAGTTTCCTCTAGTATAATCATAGTCTTTTTTGATATCATCAAAAGATGATGAAATTTTTTCTATTTTTTCTATTGAAGAATTTTTGGACGTAGTTTTTACTTCTACTTCCACTTCTGTAGATACAATATCGCTTGAAATGTTAAAAGTGTCATTTAACTTATCATACTTTTTTGTCATTTTCATAGAGAATCACTGAATCCAAAATCATCGCCTATTTCAATTAGAGCATTATCTATAGATGTAATCAGTTTTATTGCAGATCCAGAAACATGAGATTGTTTTGTGGTTGAATCTGCTCCTCGCTTAACAGTTAAAACATTTCCTACTTTAGAATTAACATACATTTCTTCATTATCAATAACAATGTAAGTATTTTCAGCAATAGATGATGCATCATTCACTGAAATTTCAACACTATCTGTACCAATGTCTTGTGCCAAATTAGTAACTACATTGCCAGTATAACTTTGAATTGCTCTTGGTTCGACTGAATATGTAATTTCTCTGGTTGGTGTTTTTGTAACATCTCCAGCAACATATCCAATAGAAACTTTTCTGATAAGATCTTTTGCTGCCGAGGAAGAAGAAGAAATAGAACCAAAAAGATATGTTTTTGCAGTAAATCTTATTGTATAAATTAAGGATCTTCTAGTTGTAAAATCTCCCTCATAATCATCTTGCATTGAAATATTTTCAATTACAACTGGAATGTCTCTTTTTTCTCCAATTGTCTCCACTAAATCAACACTCAAGTTATATGATGGTTGAAAATATGGTAAAATTTGTTCAACAATTTGAAGCATATCATCGTTCAATTTGGTATAGATTGATAGTTCAAACGCCATGTTGTATGGAACAGGCATATAAGCCTTTCTAACATCTGTACCTACACCTGCTGCTGATGTCAGAAATGTTTGAGTAGTAGTGACTTTTCTAGATCCATCATAAGTCAGTCCAACAAATTCAAATGACATTCTTGGTAATGTTATTTGAACAGGTTTGTTTAGACTTGGGGATTGCTCCAATCTTGCCAAAAACTTTTGAGTAGGTCCATATGCAAGAGGAACTTTTATAGAACTTGTTACATTTCCTGAAGAGTCTTTATGCTTTATTTCTATGTTATTAAAAAGACTTCCAAAAGAAATTACAGTTCTTCTTAATATTTCGTGATAAAAATATTCAAACATATTATTATTACCTACTCTAAATCAAATTTATAGATAATTATATTTATATTATGGATTTCCAAAAGGGTTCGATTCGCTAAAATCTAATATTTTATTAGATTCAATTTCTATCTCACTGTTGTCAGAATATTGGTTGGTTGTATTGTAAGAATCAGTGGACTTTAATTGATATGTTGCACCAGTTTCAGATCCTATTATTGTTTCGCCAATAATAAAACTTCCAGTTACATTTGATATTGATAATAATCCTGTCACAGAATTCCAAGACTTTACGATAGCTGTTATTCCACTAGATGTACCAGTTATCTCTTCTCCTTCAGTAAAGTCTCCAGATCCAACCATATAGGGACTTCCAATACTTATTGTTGGTGCCGCTGAATATCCAGATCCTGCATTGATTATTCTAATTTCACTAATTGTTCCACCAGAGCTTACAATCGCCACTCCAACAGCAGTTGTCCCTATTCCCGGAGAACTAAAGGTTACTTGTGGCGAAGTAGTGTATCCAGATCCACCACTTGTTAATGTAACAATTCCAACTGCGCCATTGGAAACTCTTGTTGTTGCCGCAGCTCCTGATCCACCACCACCAATGAAAACAACGCCCGGACTTACTGTGTAACCATATCCCGGATTTATTATTTGAACTCCTTGTACTTTTGATCCTATTTCTGTTCCATCACAATTAATTATTCCGCCAATTAATGTTGCAATTCCTACTGCTGTTCCTCCCGAAGATGGTGATGAAGAAATCGCAACAATAGGTGCTGATGTATATCTCTCTCCCCTATTAGTTACAATTATAGAAGTAACTGCACCATTTACAATTGTTGTTACTGCAGTTGCAGTAGATCCCATTGAAACTAAAGTAAGAGTTTGTAAATTTGATTCTATTTCAACACTATCATCTATTTCTCCAATACCAGTATCAAGAATTTCATCTTCATATCTAAACAATTCACAAGTTAGTGTATAGACATATGTTTTTTGAAGTTGATAAAATGGTTTTTCATGCTCGACAAATTTAATTTCAAATAGTCTATCCCCAAGTGGGAAATAAATTAAATCCCCCTCTTTTGGTCTGGTAGACAACTCAATATTTGGTAAATTTTGAATAAGAGGGGTAATATAAGTTTCAAATCTTTCTTTGGAAAGAGTGATCGTTAATTCATTTAATGCCTGAATACCAAATTTTGATAGTAAAGTTGTATTGGACGAATAACCCTCATAATTTTCAACATATACCTCTATTGGATATGAGTTATCAAATTTTGATTGAATTACTTCTCTTATAACAGTATTTTTAGTTAAGTATTTTCTTGGTAAATAATAAATTTCAACACCATACATTCTTAACTGTTCATTGATTAAATCTTGAACAAGATTTTGTTCTGATTGCGATCCTTGTAGAAAAAATGGATTTAACATTATCCTATCATATCAAGAGGTGGAAGTTCATATGTATTAGACATTTTTTCCATCAAGATGTCAATTTCTCTTTGAGCGTCATCGTATATCTGCCTACCATTAAGTTCTACGCCACCAGGAAGTTTAACCCCCTGGAACTTAATTAAGTTTTGACCCCATTGCCTTTTTATCAATGCAGTTAAATAAGGTTTCAGAAAGGAATCATTCCAAACTCTTGAATAATCATTTGGGTCTAGCGTTGCATAACAATCTATAATAAAGTATTGTCCATCTCTAACAGATCCCCAATCAATATCCAAATATAATCTATCTTGTCTCTTGTTAAATCTTATCTGCTTTTGAGTATTCAATAGAAAATCAAGATCTTCTAAGTAAGTCTTAACCATTGCATAACTTAAGAGTTCAGTGGTTCCCCAATAGTAAATATCATTCAAGAATAATTGATACTTAACACTAAACATGTTATTTGTAATAGTGTTAGTGCCATCAAATGTAAATATCTTGTTCACTCCAATAATATTGGGAGGAACTTGGAGATAATTGCTGTTTTCCTGATAACTAAAAGTTGTAGCAGTTCCTACGATATTTGTTGTTACGGATGTAGTAACCACTCCAACAGGAGAGCTGTTTCCACTAGGAGCTCTACCTCTGTTTATATCATCCTGAGTAATTTTATATTTGTAAAAAGTAGGATAAACGCCATCAAAATGTCTTTCTTGAAAGAACTGTACGGCATCATCAACCAAATCTTCTATTTGTTCATCCGCAACGTTAATCTCCAAAACTGGCGCTCCCAGTTTTCTCTTACAGTAATTTATTAATTCTTGTCTACTAGATGGTTGCGCCATTTATCTAATATCTCTAGAAACTATTTATGGTGCAGATGAAACGCCTGGTTTGACTAATATATTTCCCTCAATTAGTCTATAAACTGTAGAACCAGAACTTACTAGTACATCATAAACATATCTACCTTCTTCCAACAATCTTGTTGAAGTTGATCCCAAAGATATTTGTATTTTTCCCCCAGCAGCACTTGTAAATCCAACTGCAAAAGTTGCATCAGGATAACCTGTGGATCCAATAGAAACACTTTTTGTCATTTGGGATGATCCTGTCCATCCCTGAAAATTTAATGGAGTTCCATTTGGATTTTTAACTGTAAAAATGTTTTTAAAAGTCGCTCCACCATTAAGAGTTAGATTTACAGCATAAGGAGTTCCTGACTCTGTATCAAAGGTTATCGTGCTGTTTGCCATTTGAAACTCCTAACTGGGACAATACTTCTTGTTGTTTTAAGTAAAGTTTATAATATGACTTGGCAATATTTTTGATATAATCAATATCATCAATACTATCTATTTCTTGAGCAACTTTAAAATATTCAAAACTTTTGCTTAAATTTTCAAGTTCTATTTTATCTGGATTCATTAACCAAACTCCTTAGTAAATTTTTTATTTCATTGAGATCATCCTTTATATTAGCAACATCAGACTCAAGATTTTGTATTTTTTGATTCTCTTCACTTTTCATGTTTTTTCTTGAAACATATTCTTGATATTCTGACATATTTCTATTCACTATTGAGTTTGTTTTTGGGTCTCTATAAAGGTGAGTGTGACCTTCTACTTTTAAGTAACTCATTTTATGCAAGTGCGATTACTCTCAGATCCTTCATTCTAGGAACATAAACTTGATTCGTTGAAGTCATGATAAGTTTAATTCTATATGATTTGAATGATGGTAGGTTATCTGCAGTAAATACATACTCTTTATATTCAATTTCTGCAGGAGAAAATCCTACGTTTATAGATGGTGGAACATAAGAATCAGATAATCCATCATTATTTGCAGAGTCAATAATCTGACTATTTTCATTCAAGTTGTTAAATCCAGGGAATGGAACATAGATTGGTGTGAAGTTTTCAGTTTGACTAATAGCGTAGAAAGCTCTTATGTTGGAATAGAGATTCACATGAGCATTAACTAAAATCTTTATAGAAGTAGCTGGATTCTCTAAAACGATCTCTTTAGATAGATATTGGAAAGCAGTTGGATCATCAGAAATAGAGTTAACTCTGTTGTCAGTAGAATAGTTTGAAATAACACTATTGACTCTGTTAGAAGTTAAAATGGTGCTAATTCTCTGAGTATCAAGAACAGGACTTACTCTAGAATCAACAGAATCAAGATTGATTCTTAAATTCATTGACTTATTGCCAGGAAGAGTTCCTAATTTATTAGTTTCGTTAATCTTGGAACAAATTATTCTTGGACTTGACAGATAATTTGTTTTGTTTAGGGAAACTGTTTCAAATCCTTGATCAACAAATGGAATCTCATTTCCGCTGATACTAGAACCACTTACAGTTCTAACTTCTGCACTAATTGAAGTGCCTTGAACGGTTAGATTTTGTACAGAAGGAGTAATTAATTCAAAAGGAATATTCTGAGTTGCTTTAATGCTATATCCACCTGCAGATTTTGTTTGGTTCATGTACAGTTTTGGATAACTTAATCCATCAGATCTACCAACACCACTTGATCCCATATCCAATTTAATATTATATGAGTCAAATGTGATGGGATCAGAGACAGTTACATCATTTAAGTTGTGCGTCTTATTAATTCTTCTGAGAGAAACGCCACCAAGTTCATACTTATAAATCAATGTTCCTGCTGGATAATTCTTAGCAAGTGTTCCGTCAACTGATCTTGAAATGGATCCTCCAAGAGTTCCTGATGATACTGAACTGTAAGAAATAATTTCATCTCCAATTAGAACATAACCCAAGTTTGTGGTTCCAACTCCCACATTTTCAAATTGTTCAAAGTTTGCTGAACTATCAATAGAGATTGGTGAAGTTGATGTAGAATCATAAGCAGAACTGAGTTTAGTTGGAATGATATCCGACTGTACATCTGAGATCGTTACAAAATTCTGATCAAAATACATGCCATGATTCTTATGGTTAACAACAATGTGAAGACCATCAGAAACAATGTTGATATCAGAAATTTGAACGTTTCCGCCAGAAGCGTTATTTAATGTTGTAGTAACACCAAGACTGTTGATGTACTGTACAGTGTTTCCGACACCAGAAACTGCGAAGTCGCCTTGAACATTATCTAAAATAAGTTCATTAGTGCTTGCAATAGAAACAACTGATAGTCTTGCATTTGTTCCTAACGAATTTGCTCCAATTGTACCAATTCCAAGAACATCTCCAGCAACATATCCAAATCCAGATTCAGAAACTGTTGCGGCAACGGCAACTCCATTGGTAATGGTGATGTTTGCTTTTGCGTTTCTTCCACTTCCGGTAATGTTTGTTAGAGGAACACCATTGAACTGGAAAGTACCCGATGATGGGGTATACCCGATTCCTGCATTGATGATATTTAAAGTTCCAGTTGCAATACCAGCATTTCCTACGTAGTTTGCAGTTGCATTTGTTCCCTGTTGTAGAATTGTATTTCCCAAAACAAGACCACTATCCTGCAAAGTGGATCCAAGTCCAACTCTAACTAGTCTGGAGTTGAGACTTAGAGAGTTTGGAAGCAATGTTGCAATTTCATTATTTCCTTCAGACAATTCAGGACTATAAAACTCTACTGAACCACTTGGTACAAACTCTGCTCTGTATAGAGTGAATTTCAAATCTTCCCACTGACTTGGTTCCCAAGTAGAAGCATTCTGAGACTTAAATAGCGATCCAAGATATGGTTGGTTGGAAATAAATGTTTGAGTAATTAGATCAGTTTCCCCAATTCTTGAAATGTAAACACTATATTTTGTTGAAAGAGATGCTAGACATATGCAATATTCAGTGCCACCCTCAAGATAAACAGGTGCTTTAAAATTAAAGGTGGTTGGAACTGATCCGTCCGCAGAAACATTTACCTCAGATGGATTCAAAATAACTTCTGAGAAAGGAATTACTTTCTGTGTTGGGAATCCTCCCTGCATTGTTCTGAGTTGGAACGTTACAGGTATGTCAAGATCGTCTTTAGAACTGAAGAAAACTTCGCACTTGGTCAAAAATACACCAGTTTCATCTTGAACTAGGAAAGATTGTGCAAGAGGGTCATACCACTCAACAACTGATCTCTCTCTTTGTATTGTAGAAATTGTATTAGTTGCTACAACTTGTGTTCCAGTTGTTCTAGCAGTTGCTCTTTCTTCAAATTCTTGTTTGTTTTCAATTCTAGCATTTCTTACGGAAATGATGTTTTCCTGTACTGTTTCCAGAGTTCCGCTGGATACAAATCCCTCTTCAGCAATTGTTGTTGCACTATTTTGGTCATTAATATTATTATTAACCAAAGTAAATACTTTATTTCCAGTTTCAAATCTTGGGTTGTTTGTTACGTTTGGGTTTGGAATGTAAAAACTGCCAATTAAAGTTGCAGAAATATCAGAAATCAATCTAACACTAGTAACTGTTGCTTGAGCACCACTAGTTTGTCCAACAAGAATCATATTAGGTTCTACCCAACCAGAGAATCCTCCTTCAGGTTGATTTGATAGTGAGAAAGTATCAATATTCAATACTGTAGAAGTTGATGAATATGTTGAAGGTAGACTTTGAGAATTGTATGGGTTAGTTAAAAATACAGTTGATGGATTATTGTATATACCTTCTTTGTGATTGGATTGCGCAACTCTGAAGGTAATTCTTGGATCTGTATTTCTAGAATCTACGGGTAAAATTCCAGTTGGTCTCGATCTTCCAATGACAGTTTCGCCAACCTGGAAAACTCCAGAAACCATATTGATTTCTAAAAGTTTTGGAACACAGAAATTGGTAACATTTTGACCATCAAAGAACGCATACAACTGAGTTGATGGTTTAACTCTCTTAGCAACAAACTGAATATTTCTTGATCTCATGAATGAAATCAAGTTTCTGCTAATGACTCTATCACCTGCGGATGTATTATCAAATTGCTCAGAAATAACAGTTCTTAATCCAGTTCTTGTCTGAATTCCAGTGTCTCTTACTTCTCTTAAAGTATCCTGAACAACAGTATCAGTTACTGTTTGAGTGAAAGATCTGCGAGCTCCTCTTCCTCCAGGCCCTTGAACTTCAATATTACCGCCGCCGCCAAGGGTTCTCTGTCTTGTTGTCTCAACTACCTCTTGCCCAGTCCAATTTGTTTCCCAAGCATTCCAAATAGTTGGTGAAAATCCAGTTTGAGGATCTACGTTAAGAGTTCTGGAAGCTAATGCAAGAGTCTCTGCATAATTTCCTTCAGAGTTGATAATTTTTGCTTCTAATCTAACAGTGTCTACCCAAGTATCTGATGCTGGAGTTAACTCCATAGATCCTTGCCAGAAACTTACCAAAAATGGGGTAACACTTTCTGTTCTAGTTGCAAAAGTTTGTTTTAACCATTCCAATTCAGAATAATTTAGTGTTACGGTATCTCCAGTTTTCTTGACATTAGTTCCTTCTATTGAAGAAAATGCTAGATCTCTATTTGGATCTACATTAGTTACTGGTCCAGGAATTAAATCAATAGAATCGGTATAGTGCTCAGGTCTGATTTCTTTGTTTCTTATATCAATACTATTCTTAAATTTGACAGAATCTTCTTGAGCAAGAAGAGAAGTAAAATTATCTACAAAGAATCCAGACTTAAATCTATTAAGACCTGAAGAGTCTGGAACAAACAAATTAGAAGTGTTTGTTTCCAACAATGAAAGAGCAGTATAATATTCTAGGTTTTTAATTCTATTTTCAAGTTGCTTGATGTCAACCATTCTATATCTCTTGTGCTCCAAGAATGTCAATGAAGCTTGAGAAATGTTATAAAGGTATGGTGGCAATGCAATTGATGCAATTTCTAATGCATCATCAACAGAAACTGGTTTTTCTGGTTTTTCTGCTGGGGTTCCATACTTAATTTGGAACTTACCATCTTTAGTCAAATAAACTCTGTCAATTCTTCCAAGGTAGAATGAGAAATTAGTTACGATTGATTCATTTGCTGCTAAAATATTTGCTGCAGAATTTCCAGAAGAATTGAATGTTCTTCCATAAAACTCAAGTGGAGATCTTGAATTCTGAGAGACTGTATAGTTAGAAACTCTTGGTCTTATATCAATGATATCAGTATTTCTAATTGAGTTTACTGTTTGGATTTCTTTTCCATAATCAAACCCATTATAGGAGTCTACAGTTGTGATGTCTCCATCGTCAGATGATTGATAATAACCATTTGAGAAATATACTTTTATTTTTCTACTTGGTTCTTTTGAATCTAATTTTCTAGTTATGAATCCATAATCATAGAAAGATACATTTTGACCATTATCATAGGTATAATTAAATGATATATTAAAACTTGGCGTATTTAAAGTAGTAACAACTGCTTGAATATTGGACTCTTCAAACACTACAATTTCACCTTCTCTGAAGTTAGTATTATTTTTTGTAATGAACGATATTTGAGAATCTGATAGTCTTTCCGCACAAATAGCACTAGCTCCACTGGTTTGTCCAGTGAACATTTCACCAATTATAATATCAGATGTTTTGCCTGTAGGACCAGTAATAGTGGACAATACAACTGTTGGTGCCGATGGATTTGATGTGTCTGGAGACTCATAGATTGCATGAATCTGGATAACATCAGGAACGTTTAACGAAATGTTTTCATCCTGAACTCTTGTTCCATATGGATAGTTGCCATATTGTAATCCATCATTTAATGTTGTGGAACCTATTCCAGATGACTCATATTTTGATTTATCAATTACTAAACTATTGACTCTATTTTTGATTTTTACTTTTGACTTTGGTTTAATCTTCTTCAGGGTTGCAACTAGAGTTGCTCCAGTATCATTTGAACCTAGATTATAAATTTGAAGTTGTGTTGAACTATTAGTCAGAGAAACTTTATCTGAAGTTAGAGTTTCTGTTTTTCCATCAGATCTAATTAATAGATATCTCTCTGGATCAAATGGTAAGAATGTTTCATTTGTTCCAGATAAAACATTTGTTGATAACTGATTATTTGTAATATTGACAGTATAAGACTTTCTAATGGTTAATGATGCATCAGTTAAATCTATTTCAGATATATTTGATTTTGGTAGTTTAGTGAAGTATGAATTATCTAAAGAGGTCTCTAAGTTAGTTTCAATAACTTTTAAGTCTGTAACTTGTAGAGTTGTTGATGGAAGACCTCCCTGGCATACGCCAAAAACAGTTGCTACACCCGAAATAGTTACCTGGGTTGTTCCAACGCTAACTACTGATACAAAAGATTGGTCTGATGTTGATTGATTGCTGAACTTTAAAAGATTGCCAACTTTGAGTCTGCCTGGGAATAGTGGATTTGTACTAGTAATTGTACTAATCCCCAAAGAATTGTAAGCACTAATTGTAGATACGCCAATTAGAGTTGAATCTGATTGGATTGTGTCTGCAGTAAATGTAGATGCAGATCCGACAATACCATAAACAGACTTAATATCAGAGATTCCGTAAGAAGTAACTGCTGTAGCAACTCTACTATTTTCAATTCCATTAAAAATGAAGGGTTCGTTTGTAGAAAACTCTCCAGTTTTTTCATATACTGTTAAAGCAGTCCCTGCAGAAACAGAACTCTTAAGGAATGCTGTTGCTCCGCTATACTTTCCTTTTATAAATGTTGGGACTGGTAATGTAATAGGTTCATTTAATGTGATTTCTGTAATTGTTTGAATATCATAGAGTGAGATATTCCACTCATTCAGTTGTGGATTACTTGAATTGTATGATCCAGAATCTAACTTAAAGTCATATACTCTAGCAAGACCAATTTCTTTTCCAGGGGAGGCAATTGAATCGACACCAACTCTAGAATTTCTTAGACTTAAAATATAGGTATTTCCTATTCCAACCGTTGGTGCTCCATAAACTCTGTTTAGTTTTAATGTAGAACCTGTGTTATAATTGATTGATTGGTTTGTTAAAGTTTTTGTAGTCCTTGGTTTAGGTACGTCTAGAAAAGTTGGACTAATAGTTTCAATTTCATATCCTTTAACAAAAGCTTTTCCTGGAGATACCTGATATAGTGTAAGATCTTCTGAAGGAACTGAACCACCATAGGTTAATTGATTTGCATTAAAGACACCTTTATTCCCAAGATTGTCATTTAAAGATTCTTTAACTGCCAGATCAAATGGATTTAAGTAGTAGTCTCCAGACTCTGAGTATGTTCTTCTTGCAATCTCATCCTCAAGAATGCTATAATCTGTAGTTTTCTTTTGTGATCTTAGAACACCCTCTGTTATTGTAGCAAGTTCAATAAAATTGTTATCATCAAAATCATCTAAACTTTTTTTAAATAAAGATGTTGTAATTTTTAATCTATCTGCTCCTGGGGCAGCATAATTATTAAATCCGTTTGAATTGTCATTTAGGAGAGGATCAAGATCTGAATTAATAATTTCTTCCGTGATTAGAAGACCCACTCTATAACTTGGTCTATTTCCATATTGGTCTAGAAGTATAGTTTCATCATTTACATTTAAAAACTGTCCTTTTGCAAAATAAACTCCATTGGATATTGAAAATGCAGATCCAGTAGAAGTTGAATTTGCCGAAATTGTTGAAGCAAAAGCTTCTCCAGAAGCAATAATAGTATTTGCCGAACTTATAGTTATGTTTGAAGAAAGAAGTTCTCCATCAGAAAACTGAAGTGTTGCATTATCTTGAGAGTTTGATCCAAGATAGCTGATATAAAGAGTTGTATTTCCCCTCTCAGATTCGTTAGATAAAATTATTTTATTAACGACTGCAGTTACTCCGGAGGTTAATCCCGTTATTTTCGCACCTATAATTTGATTAATATAATCCGAAAGAGGAACACCGAGATAATTATTTTCTAACTCTACTGCATAGTATGAAGAACTATACGCAGTGTTTCCTGGAATTACTTTTGCACCCTCTTTAAAAAAGTGCTGTCCAAACTTTTCTATTTGGTTTTGGAGAATTGACTGTAATGTTGTTAATTCTCTAGCTTGGACAGGATAACCTGGTTTAAAAAGAACTTTATAATAGTCATTATTTGCATCAAAATCGTCAAAATATGGTGCTACATTGAGATTTGTTTCCTGTGACATAATTCTTTAGAACTGCAAAATGACTTTGATATCTTCTTTTTGACTGGTTGATCTTGTAATTGAAGGTCTATTATCCACGTAAATAATATTTCCAGAATATTTTTTAACTTCTGGTTGTGCTACACCTTGACTAAAAGATTGACCTAGGTAGTATGTTCTATTATTTATTATGGTAGAAATACCTGTGAATGATGTTTGTATTGATAAAGTTGTTGATCCTCCAAGAATACTTATTGAACCTCCGCCGTTTGGTGATGAAGTAAATCTATTCAATTGAAATCCATAAACAGGATTTGTATTTTGAGTTCCATTAGTATTAAATCCTGCAGTTGATCTATCTTGCCAATACTTTAGAACACCTGTTGTTTGATCATATGAAATAACTCTACCAACTGCAGTGGATCCAACTCCAATGGTTTGTGTAATAAAAGAATCCGCAGTAAATGTTGCAGAACTATAACCCGCTCCTGCTAATTTTAGAGCATAAACTGCACTTGCTTTATCTAGATCTAAGTTTTGAGTGGAGTTGTATGCTTCTGGATTTTGTACAATTCCAATTCTAGCAATTTGATTTCCAGTTATAAAATCAGGATTCTCTGAGTCGTTTTCTATTCTTGAGTAAATCAGAGCATTTCTAGCACCCAATTCTCTGTAAATATCTGCACCATGTCCACCCTGAGGTGGAATGATTACATTAAAAATTGGTTTTGTTGATCCTGTTGGAACGTTTCCAGAAGCAAGATCTAAGGTTCCAAAAGTATATCCAGATCCACCTGAAGAAATTGTTACTGATTCTACTTTTGAATTGTTATTGATTACAACAGTTGCTTCTGCACCAATACCGTCTCCTTTAATTGGAACTCTGGTGTAGGTTCTATTTGCAGTTCCTAGACCAACGCCTCTATTAGTAATCGTGACAATCTTTAATTGTCCACTTGTAGCAGCATTGTCTCTGACAGCAGCATTGTCAGTGCTAGTTTCCCAATCTGTTGGGACTGGCATGAAGTTTGTAGAGTCAAATTTTATAATATCACTTGGTTTAATTGTATAAAGATATTTCCAAATATATCCATCTCCACTTGTTCCAGCTTCTCTAGGTTCTAAGTCTGTAAAGGTTGGTTCATCTAAAGATGCTCTTCCTGATGGATTTTCTGGATTAGTTCCATTTTGAAGGCAGATATAAACTTTATAGTCAGAATTAACTACGTAATAATTTGCATCATATAAACTAATTGCATTTGAGGGTTTTGATGGATTTTCTGCTTTTATATCATGCCTATACATATCATAAGTAACTCCAGATTGCCAGGTTACTTTTCTAACAACCTGTTTAACATCACTGGAGTTAACTTTTTTGAGAGCAATCATTGTGTCCCAATAATTATTCTCCTCATCAAAATTATCTCTTGGATCTGGTGGAGAGATATCCCAAGTAGAACTCACTTGGGTTGGATTTGGGAGACCTACAAAAGTATAGTATGAGTTGCTAGTGGATGCTACACTAGCAACAAATTCTTTTGCATTTAATATACGAAGTTGATCAGTTATGATTGCTGACATTTTACAGAGTTTTTTATCTATTTATTTAAGAATAATTGATATATTTTAGAGGTGCGACTCTATTCAAAATGGCAGATGTTGTAATTCCAGATGATCCATTTTTTGTATATGCATTAAATGCTTTTGGATCAATTCTATTCCCTAACACAATTCTACCCCAAGAGAAGTTTCCAAAGAATGAACTATTGCCCATTCCTACTAATCCATTATAATTTGAAACATTAGTTGTAACTCTAGTCACATACGTCAATGCAATTCCTGGAACGGAGGTTTGTGCTATAGAAACAGATGCTACCTCATAAACATTATCTAAGAATTGAGTTCCAATTCCCAAAATAGAATTATCTTGATACAATGAAGTTACTCCATTACCAATGTTACTACTAGTAACAACAAAATAATAACCAGTTTGAATGCCACTTACTGTTGTTGCTGCAGAAACTATTGAAGTATCTCTTAAGAAAGAGTTTTGTGGAATGTAGAAATCGAATATAATTCCTGTAGAAGCAACTCCAACAGAAACTGTTGAAACGCCTACAATCACACCAAAATCTCCTGCGTAAGATAGTGAAGTATTGACTTCATAAGTCGTTTCAGGAACTTCGATAAGAACTTGTGGTGGATTTGTTGTCGTATATCCAAGTCCAGGCGAAGTTATCGTTATTGAAGAAACTGTTCCACCAACAGATATTGTTGAGGAAGCAGAAGATCTCATAGTTGTTCCAAATCCAATTGGATTTCCAATAGTTACTGTAGGTGCAGTAGAATATCCTACTCCACCATTGCTAATAATGATTGATGATATTGTTCCAGCTGCAGAGACAACTGCAGTAGCAGATGCTCCTACTGTGGTGTCTTGGGAGAATAGAACAATTTTTTGTCTGTTTGTTGCAGTTTGATTTTCATTCTTCGCATCAAAGAAAGTCTTGAGACTATCAACATATACTATAGTTGATCCAATTCCAACAGATTGAATTATATTCGTTGTTGGATTTATAAGTGCTTCATTAAGAATTCTGCTCTTACTTATGATCTGTCCGTTAATAATTTTATCTACAGTTTGTTTGCACCATTCAACCGTTCTTTGATTTGCTGGATTTGAATCAATTCCTCCACCATTATATGGATTCGTTTCTACTGTATCAGAAGAAACAACTGTCGTGACTAATCTTTCTTCCTGCCCTTTAACTGTTAAATTGTCTCCAACTTTAACAGTTTCTAAAACATCACGAAAAACTACATCAACATCACCACTTCCTTTGTAGAAAAGAATCTTACATTTATCTCCAATGATTGATCCGTCTGGAGAGTTTCCTTTTGGAGGTTCTGCGAAAGTTACTACACTGCCTCCAGTAAATGTATATCCCTCTCCAGGAACTTGCAAAATGTCATTCAAGAACACCAATAATGTTGCTTGGACATCAATGTTAGATCCTTTTGCTGATCTAATAGTAACAGGTGATGAATTTAAAGAAATATTGAAGGATTTTCTAACACCATCAAATTGATTTTCAATCTTATCCAGAACTTCTAGTTGTCCTAGATGCCATCCTGCAAATTCATCAGATATTGTTTTGTCAATTGTAAGTTGGAATTCTCTAAATGGTTTTGTTGGATCTGTAGGTATTCCTGCTAATCCACCTGCTGATACAGTCAATATTTGTTGCTGTCCATAATTATATCCAAAGTTTTTAATTTCAAAATCTATCACACTAGATCCTTGTCCAACAACAACATCAATAGTTGCTTGAGTACCAAATCCGGATGGTGATGAAGAACTATAAATCAGAGGAATGTCTGAGTAAGATAATGGAGAATCAAAAACGACAAGAGGTGGGTTTGATGAGGTGTATCCTGCTCCAGGATTTGTAACTGCAACACTTACAATGTGTCCGCCACTAATCGCAGCAGTACCGATAAATTGAATGCTAGGAACACCAGTTGTTGCAGTTGTGACACCAACTCTTACTGTTGTTTGAATTCCTGCTCTATATCCAGATCCACTGTTACCAATACTAATTGATGATATTGTTCCTGCTATTGAAACAACTGCAGTTCCTCCTGCAGAAACAAGAGGTTGATATCCAAATCCCTCAGTAGATCCAACAGAAACAATTATTCCACCGATTGGTATACTTGCGTTATTTGGATCATATGAAACAGATGTTGCAGCTCCAGCAAAAGTAATGCTACTAATTCCAGACCCTTCACTTAGAGAATAATCTTGCGGTACTGGAAGTTGTCCAGTTGGACCTTGGAAAACTCCATTAATCAGAATAACTGCATTATCTGTTGAGAAACCAGTTACATTTTGCTTATTAACTTGAAGAGTAAATGTTTTAGAAGTTGCGTTAAAGTATTCAGAAATATCGTCAAAGATATAATTTGTTGTATAAGTTTCAGAACTACCATTTTCTGTTCCCGATCTTAAGAAAGTTCTACCTTGGAATTTTGAGAATGTAGTTATTCCTGACCAATCTCTTTCGTCAGGCGCATTTGTAGAACTTCCTATGGGAATAGGTCCTTGAGGTGCTGTAATAAAGTTGATAGTGCTATCAACGATATTATAGTTTCCTTGAACTTTAGTTACTACAGAATACTCTGAATGCGTTGATAATCCAGTTCCCATCCATTGGCGATCTACAAGTATAAAGTTAGTACTACCAAGTCCAACAGTGCTGATCTTCATAATCTCATTATTAATTTGGATCAGATCCCCACTAAAGAATGATGTTATTCCAGAAAACTTAATGATGTCATCAACAAGACCAATATGAGTAGTCAGACCAGTTGTAACTGATGTTGCAACGATAGGTGACTGGAAATAATTATCAAGTGCAATAATACACTTAGAGTTTTGTCTCTTAGAAGTAAATGTATGATAAGTACCTACTCCAACACTTGTAATATTCAGGGCGTTCGGTACTGTTTTGAGTGCATCTTCTGCAGATCTTGCAAGTTTTACTTTTTGATCATTGATTTTAATAATGTAAACGTATGATGGTAAAATGCTTGTTGTGCCTATACCCGCAAACGATGTTGAGGCGATTCCTATTGGACTTGCATTATTAACATCATAAGAATATACAACTTCTTCACCAGTTACAAAGAAGTGCTCTGGTAATAAAATGGTATCTTCAGTTATATCTACAACTAAAGAGTTTCCTCCATCAAAATTTCTTAAGAAAATTGGTCTTTGCTTATATGTGAGGTTAAATGCTCTTCTTACATCGATTTCTGTTCCCTGATAGAAACCATATCCAGCACTAATTGACGAATTATTTAAGTCTATTTCTGATGAGGATGAACTTTCCAAATCAACTAATTGTAGACTCAATTGGAAGACACGAACTTGTGCATTAATATTTGGAATTGGTGTATAATAAAGATTCGTGTATGTTGAAGACACTGCAGCACCGACAGTCCCCAATCCAGAATTGGTAATTAAATTTCCATATTCGGTAACATAAGCATTTGTTCCATCATTTAAGACAATAACCTCTGACATTTCATATTGGTTATTTGTTGTATCTTCTACACTTATCAAATAATACGCACATGAATGATCATTTGGATTAACATTACTATATCTGGCAATGATATTTTCTGTTGGTGATGAAGTGGATGCAATAGATGTATATGAAGAATCAACAAAAGCAATATTCTCAGAATCAAATCCAAGATATTGTGTTCCAATTCCTGTAGATAAAGTGCTTGCTATTGATACCATTACTGCGTTTATTGTTGCTGCTACTCCCACATTTGGAGTAAAATCAATTTTTACATTTCCACTAGAAATGTAAGCGTTATAAGTTCCTAATCCAGAACTGGAGAATGCATCAGAGGAGTGGTCTGATAATTGACCATAATCTAAAAATTCTACATCAGTTCCATTATGAATTACATTTATTTCATTAGATTCAAATTGCCCATTGTCACCTTCAATTTCAACGAGAACTTTGGATGATCTATATGTAGAAGCAATGGAAACGATAGTCGTTGCAGTGGATGCTGGTGCAGATACTTTTGATGATTTGATATTTACAACATCACCTAAAGCAGTAGATCCTACTCCAGAAATTGAACTATCAATATCAAAAGATGCAAAACTTAAATTATAGTTATTTACTGAATATTTTGTTGGATAGAACAGAAGTTGTCCTTCTGTTCCAGAAATACTAAAATCAAAACTACCAAGATCTAATTGACTTTCAACTCTACCATATTGATTTAAATATCCCTCAGATCCATTTTGAAGCAGGGAAACAATTAGAAACTGTCTCTCTCCGGTAAATCTTTTATCTACTACGTATGTAAAATATTTTTTGTACTTGTGATTTGCATCAAAAGTATCTACAATTGAATATCTTGTTGGTCTAGGATCACTATTGAACTGAGTGCTGATATCATCAATAATTAAAACTCTATTTCCAAATGATTCAAAATAATCAGTCAGTACTCTTGAATTAAAGTAAATTTCATCAGAAATTGTTGATCCGCCAGCATTTAACGAATTCTCTGTAACTAAATCAAAGTTAGAATAGCAGTTTGTATCTACTTCATCATATATGTCAACAACAATATCAATATCACCACCCCTGTAATTGGAACTAACTCCTTTAAAATTAGAATCTTGCGATTCAATGATCAAGTCACTAAACTTTAAGAATCCAGATGTATGATTGAGGGAACTTACAGAATCATTCCAAGTTTCAAAAGGAACTTTTGATTTCAATGAGTATGAGAAGTTTTGGTAATAATTATTGTCAGAGATTCTCTCAGTATTGTAATTTAAAAATCCTGTTTCTCTATTCCATCCTTTTTTAACGATGGAAGTTGGTCCTGTTTTAATTTCAGCATTAAAATCTATTTTTGATTTGATGGCACCTTGAGTTCTTGATGTCTGCCCAACTAAAATATCACCAACATTAAAGTCTTTTGTTGTAGAAACTTTTAAAAGCTCAATTTCATTATTCCAACTTTCAACTTTTCCAGTATTATTATTGGAGGAAACAGTTTCTCCTAAGATAAAATCATTCTTTTTCAGTTTAATATCAAAGACAGGGAAATCTTTTTCTGCAATTATTCTACCAGAGGATCTTAAAGGATCATAATTACCAGGTATTGTTCCCTCTTTCAGTAATCCATCCAAACTATATGTAACAACACCAACACTTCCACCAAGAGCACTCTCTCCAGCAGGAACTTTAGTTAAGGTGAAAAGGGAATAGTTGTAATTTGCGGAATTGTATCCAAATCCAGTTGTTGCAACACCAACACTGACATTTTCAATAAGAACTTTATCACCAACAGAGAATGGGAAGAAATTACTGAATCCAGTATTTAATCCAACACTAACTTCTTTAGTAACGCTATTATATGAAATATTATTGATTCCTATGCCATTTTGATTATTTGTGGGGATAATTTTTGGTGTTGTATTGTAAATACCAAAAGTGTTTTTCAGTATTTTTACCTTTGTATCACCAATATTGTATGACAGATCAACATCATCAACCACTTTTCCAGTGTATCCATCAACAACAACCAATTTAGGTGCTATTGTGTAGTTTTTGCCTGCAGAAGTAATACCAATTTCATTAAATGATGAAAGTGGTTGCATCAATAAAATTTCAGGTAAGTTGCAAACAGGTCTCAAGGTTTTATCAGTTGGGAAATCAAATCCAATATCCTCTATTTGATTTGAAACTATTCTACCTATAGATTTGCTTGATGATTCTAGTATTGCACCTGAACCATTTAATGAATTTATTGTAGATACTCCAACTATATTTTGATATCCTTTACCTGAGTATGATATGGAAATATCAGAAATTCCTCCACTTGCAGATGAAGAATTTGTTGTATACTTGATTGTAGAATTATCAGAAGTATAGTTTGACTTTTCTGGTAACTGCTGTAAATTATATGTAAAAGTTGAAGTTGTTCCAATTCCAGTTACATTAAAGGAACCATTAAACAAACTATTAGTTACTTTAATTTGGTTTGAATTTAAAACTTCGTCATCAATGTATATTTCTTTTTTGATTGAAGATACAAATTGCGAATTGATAGGAGAAAACTTGTAATATAATACTTCAGGTAAAGAATTTGTTACTCTTAAAGTTAATGATGCATTAGTCGTTATTCCTATTTGTCCAGTTTTAAATACCTCAAATGAATTTGATTTTTGAGTTGAATCAAAAACATTTGTAAACTGAGAATCTGAATAAAGATTGAAATCAAATGCAGAATACAAAGTAGATCCACTTAAATTTGACAAAGAGGAATCTGACAAATCAAATTTAATTGTATTATTTTTATATGCATTAATCTGAGGATTAATTGATGATAAAGTTCCTAAAGATGCTGATGATATATCAACAACCTCAGGATTAAACTGAATAGATTGATATCTATTCAAACATAATTTAACTTTATCTTTGTTGAATCGGAATACGTAGTATATTCCTTCGTTTGAAAGACCTCCAGATGGAGAAGGTGATGTGTAGATTACCTTGTCTCCACTATTAAACCCATGATCATTGATTGATATTGTATTGTTTAAAATATCAACATCGCCAGAAGTAAATGATTTTGGATTAAATACTATTCTTCTATTGTAATCGTCATATTTTACAACTACTGTAGTTGTTATTCCTGGATTTACTTCAACACTGACAGAATCGTTTATTGACAATCCATGTGTTGATGCTGTAGCAACAGTTACTACATTTTTATTTGCTTCTGCAGTTACGACATTTTGTTTTACTGTTTTGAAGCTATGATAAACATTTGTTCCTATTCCAGTAAAATATAATAACCCTGTTGATAGAGTTGTGCTAGCAATACCAACAAATGTTCCTGTGGATCCAATTCCAATTTTATAGGTTGATATTCCAATTAAATCATTGGATATTTTTCCTACGTAAACTATTGAAAGATCAGAAAGAGCATAACCAACAGATCCATTTGTAGAAACTGATATTGAACTTCCTCCATTATTATGGTAAGAAAGAACATCTCCTGTTTTCAAATTATGATTTGGGAGATAAATTGATCGTGTTGGTACAAAAATTTGAGATATGCCTGCACCAGGATTTGAGAAGGATAGGGTAGTTCCTATTCCAACTCCACTCAATGATCCCAAAGCAATGGACTCTTTAGGATTAAAATAAATTTCTTTATTTAATTCAAATGTTACCTCATTCTCTGGTAATGCAGTAAATGTAAATTTCCTAGTATCCTCATTCAATAATGTGGAGGCAGTATGTGCTGAAGATACTGTATTTTGTTGAGATCTTAAAACTCTAATTCTTGAATTTAATACATCTACATTAAGTACTTTTACTTTTTCAGACCCAACAGAAATAATATCATTTTCTCTTATGGAGAATAAATTATCACCTTTGATATTTCCAGATACATTGAAATAAGTTACAACGCCAGTAACTCCAGCTGTTTCTACTCCAGTATTGAGAATTAATCTTTCAGTGTTTACGCCAATATTAAAGTTTGATTGCAGATGACTGATGGATGTATTAAATCCCGACAATGAAATCAGGTCATTGTTTAAAAGTCCATGTGGAGTGGTTGCAAATGCAACATAAGATCCACTAGAATCAAAAGGTACAATTTCTAACTGGGATATTGTCGTAGTAGCAACACTAATATTAGTTACAGGTTTACCTAGTATTCTAGTTACTTTTGCCTTTGTTTTTTGGGTATATTGTTGATCGTCAAAAAGAATTGTATCACCAACTTTATATCCCAAACCACCTGTTACAATTCCAACACTGTCAATACTTCCCCTTGAGGACTCATTAATGTTTATTGTTTGTGATTTTATTTTATTTGGTTGGAATAAGAAATCATAATATGAACCAGTTTCAGTTAAATTATATGGTGTCGTATTTCTAAACCAAGATGATGAATTTAAATCATATGAGATTTGATTTGATTGTGAATCATAATTAAATGAATTTGGTTTAGATTTAAATGAATTGCCAATCAGGTATGGGAAAACTGGAATTCTGTATTTACTAAAGGCAGATGAAGTTTCTGATCTATCTGGATTAATGGTTGCAAAATAAGCATAAACTCCATTTGGAAAATCTGGAGTTACGCAAAAACGACCATTATGTTCATCAAGATCTCCTGAATTATTAAATTCAAAATCTTCTACAAAAAATCCTTGTAAATATGGAGGTCTGTTTGGTTTTACTATTGCAGTATAACCGGACTTCATTGCACGAACACTTCCTCCAGTTTTTGTAGAAAATCCATATGGACCATAAATTGGATTTCCATCATATGCCCATCCAATTATAGGTGAATGGTATTGTGATGATACTTCTTCTCCATTTACTTTTTGTAAATCAAAAACTCCATATTTTACTTGGTTGTCTTGATCTTTTCCATATACCGATTCTCTTAACTTTCTTGGAGCGTATAAGTGTGAATATTGTACTCCAAATTCTTCATTTGAAGATTTAGTTAAAATTCCATCATCATCTGAAATAATGTTTAGATATTTTTCGAATAAATTAACTGTCCATTTTTGAATGTCTGCATTAAAAGAAGCCCCACTACCACTTGGTACAATTGTTATTCTAGTTTTTTCTTCATATCCTATTCCAGGACTTTCTATTTTTACTGATTTAATTTTACCTTCGCTGATGACAGGAACCAGTTTTCCATACTTACCTGAACCAGAAATAATCAATTCTGGGGGAGAATTATAATCTCTTCCCTCATTAGTAACGAGAACTTCTACTATTCTTCCATTATTGATGATCGGTAAAAGTTCTGCAGAAGATCCACTTGATAATGTGAAACTTGGTTGTCTATTATAGTTTAATATATCAGTAACTCCATATCCAACACCAGGATTTGTTACTTGAACAGACTCAATTGATCCTCTGAATACTGGTTGAATTTTTGCAGAAAAATCTTGACCTGCAAAAGTTGATACGCCTATTTCACCAACAATAGAGACAGAAATTGGTTCATAATTAAAGATGTGACTTCCCGATCCAACAGATTCTAAATTAACGTATTGTTTATTATTAAAGTAGAAAAGTTTTGAAATAGATCCTACACCAACACTTGATAGTTTGAAATTATCTTCATCAATTTTAGTAATAATATATGAAGTTGAAGAACTTAATCCAGATATTGGAGTTTCATTATAAGAATATGTAACAATCTCTCCTGAGTTGTACTGGTGATTTCTAATGTTAATTTGATTAGATGCAGTATTGATTCCTGATGAACTTACTGTCCTTTTTTTATTTTCGTAATTTGTTCCAGGATCAACAACGACAATATTTGATACAATTTGTTTCTTATCAAAAGATTGTATTCTATGAACACCTGAACCATAATTTGTCAACGAAACTGTATTCAATCCTGAGATTGCATCAGACTCTGTATTGTAGAGTTTGATTGTAAATGCATCTATCGTTTTGACAAAATAAACTGCATCAGTAACAATTCCAGAAACAGCAGTTTGATTATCTGTTTTATAAACTACTTTTTCGGCGTTTCTAAATTTGTGATACGTAGAAAATCCAATAGTGTCTGCAGATAGATTTACAAAAGCAGATTCTGACGTTGCGTTAAAAGAAACTGAATGATCTACAAAAGTAGTGTTTACGTCTGCTTTTGCTCCATACCCATTGCCACCAGTTATGGTTATTATGGGTTTCGTAATGTAATCAAATCCAGAATCAATAACATCTATTTTTTGTAAAGATCCTTTTACTGCACAGACTCCAGTGGCACCAGTACCAATTCTGTCAGTTATTGCCAGGATGGGCGGATTTATGATATCATAATTACTACCCTTTGCAGATACAATAATATCATTTAAAGAACCATAATAAATTGTATCCTCAGACTTGTAATTTAAAATTTCAACTCCATTCACCAAAATTCCCGTTTTACCTGGATCGGTTGTGTAGTTTCCACTTTCATCACTAGATGATTTAATTTCTCTTAATAGATTTTGATGCTGAAGTTCTTTGTTATAAAAATCAGCATACTGTAATGTATTTGCTGTTACTATACCGGAAACTGATATAAACTTATTGTTATATAAATTTGCTTGGCTACTTGCTAATTTAAATTGATTTGCATTTACCAATCTTTTAACATAATAAATGCCTTCCTGCATGTTACTGAACTTGCTAGTCGTTGTAACAGTGCTACCATCTATAATTTCTGTTTTTACAAATGGGGAATAGTAAACAGCATCTCCTGTATAATACCCATGATCTGAAACATTTGAAACTGTAAAAACTTCTCCACTATAAGAACCACTGAGAGTTATCTTTCTATCATAAAAACTCAATGGTTGATTATAATAGTTTGGAATGGACGATGCTGCAACTAAAACATCCTGATTAAATTTTACATAAGTATTCTGAACATTTGATGTATATTTTGAAATATAAGAATAATTTGTCAGTAAAGAACTGACTTGTGGTTTTAAGATTTTTCTCTCTATCTTGTATCCAACTCTATTTGTATCAACAAAACCCTGACCTTTTATAGAGAAGGTGAAGTCATTAATAATATCGCTTACAAAACACTCTTTGGAAACTCCAAAAGAATCTATAATGAGTAAATTGTCTCCAACTTTAAAATTATTTCTTACAAAAGTTGTTGCTCTATAAGTAAAACTTGAGATATCAGTTACTGTTATTGACTTAATATCATATTTGGTTGCAAGGTTGTAAATCCAACTATCTACCCTAGGTCCAGAAGTTGTAATTCCAAGAGACTTGATAGTTGCAGTATCATTTTTGGAAAAATAATATGTCTGATCTTGTACTTCTAGATTTGAAAGCACAGATCCAATTCTAACCTCAACCTTGGATGCAGTTCCTACGCCAACATATCCATATGCATATGCATTTAACCTAATGTCTGTTGCAGATGCAATGTCTGAAGTTACATTAGATACTCCAAAAAACTGATTTGTTGATTTTGAAGTGTATGAAACTATACCTGTATTTGTTGCTGAGTAATTTACTACTAATTCTCCAGAGTGAGGAAATCCTACAGTAGAGTCTACATCAATTACAGAAGATCCTGCAGAAACTTTTGTTATTACTCTTGTTTTTGGATGAACAGAAAAATCTCCAAATACGCTACCATCAAAGGTAATATCTTTTGAATAATCAAAATCAACACTTAATTTGTAATATTCTTTCCCATCGTAGTAAAGTTTTTCTACATCAGTAACTGAAGCATACGCTTTTTGTATGCCATAACTTGAATACTCATCTTGGAAGAGAGTTTGATTCAATAGTTCCAGGGGATTACCTGATAGTGAATCTACGACAATATCTTTGGTGATTCTATATTGTGCATCTGATGGTCTGAAAAGGTAGTTTCTAGGTTTAACAACATCTACTTTTTCACCATATAATGCACCAAAAAGAATTTTGAATGACTCGTCAGTTCCTTTTGTTTGATAAAAATCTTTTGCTCTTGAGATAAAAAGTCTCTCATTTACATCAGCGTCAAGATTTCTATTCTCAAAACCTGGTGTAAATTGATATTTGATCTTTGTTAAGAACTCTTTTAAGAGTAAATTGCTTAAATTTATAACGCTAGTGTTAGTTGAGTGCTCTTCAATCTCTGAAGTGGAGAAAGTTAAACCGTCAGTAGCGTCTACTTTCGTATATGAAGTTACACCACTAAATCCTCTTACACATCCAACAAAACTATTGTTTGTTTTACTTGTATATAATATTATCTCATTATCAATCTTAATCAATCCATACTTATCAGGAAATCCATATGTTCCTAAAATATTATTAGCTAAATCAAATCCAACATTGATTGTAGTATCGTTAAATGATACTGTAGAAGATAATTTAGTAGAATCTGTATTATCAGTTAAAGTTTCTAATTTTAGATATTGATCTATATTTTGTATGAGATCAACAGAAGCTCCTGGATATTCTTGCGAAATATAGTACTGTTTTAAAAACTCTGTGATCAAAGGAAAATCTTCTCTCACAAAGGAAGGTAGTTGATTTGCAACTATGTCCTGGATTTGTACTCTCTTGAGGTCTGTTGATATCATTTTATCTTACTAAAAGTCCGTTTGAATAACTAGAAGAAACTATGTAATTAGTCCCTGATATATCGTATCCTGATGAAATTTGGTCTGGTTTAGAATTTATAACTGTTTTAGTTATATCCAATTGTAAATATAAATCTTGAAGACCAATTACATCATTTGAATATGGTGGAACTGAAATTTCAATTAGTGGAAATCCCCTATTAATTGCAGTATTTGTAATATTAATTGGAGATAGTTTAACCTCTCCTTTAATATAATCTACAGTTCCAACAGATTTTCTAACGATTTCTGGTTGTGTTGGGGAGTTTAATCTGAACAAGAAGATTGTTCCTGTTTTTTTGTCTGGGTTAGGTATATCTGAGAGATATACCGTACCAACAATACCGCTCACATTAAATCCAGAAGACTTTATATTAAAACTGTTTTCAGTGATTCCACTTGTATTTAATCCAGAGTATTCTACATTGAGAACCTTTTCATTTTTAATGTGGAATCTATTTCCAAAACAAATTTCATATTCAGCAAAACTATTTAACGCAGCTCTCAGATCCCTTCTCATAACAATAGTAGTAATATTAGAAGTTATTGCATCACTGCTATCATCAATCACCTTTAGGAATTTACTATACTTAAATCTTGCACCAAACTTATTCAGTTCTGTTGAGTTTGCATATCTTTCAACATTGGTAGAAACAATTGATGTAATCGAATTTGCTGATGATACTAGATTTGTATTATAATATGCATTAATTGTTGGTTCAATATAAAGATATTTTAAATCTATGATTTCTGGAACAATACCGGCTACAGAGTATTTTCTAATTTCAGTTTTTATATTATCCTTAATTAAGTTTGATAAGTATGCGCCATTTGTTGGTTTTATACTTATAAAAACCTTTCCAAATTGTGGAGGAGTTAACTCTTCACCACCAAATACTGAAATTGATTCAGTTTCTGGATAAATGGTAGGAATTATTGACTCATAATCTCTAGAAGTTACTGCTCTATTCTGGGATGCATAGATTCTAGATGCATATTTTTTAATTGAATCTATTCCTTCAATATTCTTTCCAGAGAAAGATACTTGGTTTGTTGTAATTAATGATATTCCTGAGGTAATAGCAACTGTTTCTCTTGGAGAAGTAATTTTTCCACTAAAATTGAACTGAGAAATTCCGTTCGATAATTCTCCACTTGAAACAAGATATGATACTTGAATATAATTTGGTGCTTCTAACTTTGTTCCAAATACTCCATCGCCAAAAATTAACTCATATCTTTCGTCTTCAATTTCTTGTACAAAAAATATTGGAGATTCTGGAGTTATATTGAATAAACTATCTGCTTGTCTATACTTTCTGCTAATATCAGAAAAAGCGTTTGGTTTTACAATTACTCTTATCGAAGAAGTATCGATTTGAGAGTTTGGTAGAATGAATCTCTGATCTGGGTTGAATGAATCAACTGTAAAGTTTGTAGTAATGTAAGTGCCTTCATAAACATCAATATTGTCAAATGATGCAATATTATCTACAACAGGAACAGTTATATCATCTAGAATTGAAAAAATATAACTCTGATTTCCAAAGGCAAGTGTTGAACAAACAATACCTTTATTAAGAGTTAGAGTTTCTGGTTTAATCGTATAAGCAGAACCAGACGTATCTACAAAGAAAGATACATTTGCTTTGGACGATTTTCTTGATTTGGGTACATATCCTATATTTCGTGCAAGAGAAACTACATTTTCTCTCAGAGTTGCACTATCAATGAAAACTTCATTCGATACCATATTGGCATTGTAAGAAGTTATATACGTATTATACGCAAGCACATCGATAATTGTGGATAAATTAGATCCCTCAAAGTCGTAATCAGTAAAATTTGAGTTGGATCTAAGATAATCCTTAATTGATGTTTTGATTTGATCGAAATCTAAATCCGTAAAATTAACTAATGGCATTATCGTGTTGGCTGTAATGCAAATGATAACTGTTGTGGTTGTGCGTCAATTCCCACGATATAGTATCTAATTGTAATATTGAGTTCACCGTTATCATAATCTGGTGTAGCGTCAACTGATATCAACTCTACTCTTGGTTCATAGTTATTGATAGTATTTTCAATTTCATCTCTTACAGATGAAGCGGTAATATCATCAAGAGATTCAAAAAGCAAAGAGTTGACTCTTGATCCTAAATTATTATCAAAAAATCGCTCACCCCTATTAGTAAGTACGAGATTACGTAAAGAGCGAGCGATTGCATTTTCATTTGTAAGCGCGATTAAGTCATAGGTTAAAGGATTAACCTGAAAAGACATGCTAATGTCTTTAAATGACTTACTAACGCGCTGTACAGGCATTGAATATTATGATTCTACCTTATTTATTAAGGATTTTTCGATTCGTAAAGGGGTTCAGTTCCATATTCCCAATCATCATAGTCTTGATCATTGCGAATTTGGGAATGAATTTCATTTTGATGATAAAAATCGTGTTTTTTGGGAGTTAATTCATCATTTGCAATCTCACGAAGCATCTTTTGCTTCTCAATTTTACTCTCCCAACCATATTCACTTGACAAATATGTGGTTCCCCACTCATTTTTCATAAAATTTTCATCTTTATCGACTTGTTTGGTCATTGTTTTGCTCCTGATTTGTTAAATCAGAACTTTTTACGGGGTTGCTATCCCGTGTTTTGATGATATCATAGTCCTTTTCAAGAATTTCTTTCAAATATTCATCATCCCATAGGTCATAATAAGAGGTTTTTGCTAGATTTTCTCTAAATTTACGTAACTTTGCAGTTGGTTGACCTAATATTAGGTTATATTTTCCATTATTCGTCTGAATACCGTTAATAAAAGTGGAATATGACTTACAATCTTCAAAAAATTTCCATCCTTCATGCTTTGAGTTGTGATGATTAACCCATTTTTGCACCTCTTCAAGGGAAAAATGGTCTTCAACCACATAAACTATCACATCAAGTCCTCCAATGGGATCTATGTCGCTTGCAGAGCACTCTATGATGCGATATTTTCCTTTCGATGCAAACGGACAAATCGCAAAACCATTGAGTTCTGGTCTTTTCTTGGATACTTCGTTGATCCATTTGATAATATCAAGTTCTTTTTCAGTCATAAAAAAAAGAGTGCTTAGTATTATTTAAGCACTCAGAAAAATATTTTTATTTACCTTGACCTCGATACTTTTTCTTGCGACCATTGCGAGAGGTTGCCGATAGAAGTGTTCGTGCCGAGCGACCTTGACGAGTTTTCTTTGGTGCGCCTGGTTCAAAAATAGTCTTATTAGATCCACCGCCTTTAGCCATAAATTTCCTCCAGTTCTAAATCATTTGGATTGATGTCTTCACCCGAGTAAAAACGCTCAGAGAAGTCTTGAAGAATCTCACTACACTCTTCTGCAGTGAGATTCATATAAATTTTACGTCCTTTATAAAGTACGTTGTAGTTCATCAAATAATACGAGTTTTTTCATGTCCAACACGAATCCGAGGATCGCACCAGATCTCAAATCCCGCGTCCTTAGCATCAAGACAGAATGAAACATCTTCGCCGCACATGTCTTGTACTTGACCAGACTCAAAGACTTGCATCTTAGGAGCAAACCAAGGATATTCGAGATTCTCGAAGACACCCTTCTTAATCAGTACCCAACCAAAACCTGTGTAGTCTACAGTGAAAGGCTTACGACGCTTGCTGATCGATTCCACAGTTTCATGGTTCATCACTCCACCGTTTTTGCGGAAGTCATCTTCTTCCAACCAGTGTGCGACAGAGGTTGTGTGTCCATCTTCTGTAGCATACCAACCAGCAGTAATCTCACGCTCAGTACCATCTTCACTTAGAGCAAGATCACAAAGTTGCCAGAACTTGTTTGTGTCAAAGACAATATCCGAGTCAATCCAAAGTTGATAATCATATTGTAGTTTACCATCCCAAGGAATTTGCTTAGGACCCCGAAGAACATTAGCACCTAGACACTTACAACGTGCAAAATTTACCATCGAAGAGTAATCCTGCGAGATCTGAATACTCATTCCATTTTGTACAAGATCAAAACAGAGTTGTACAAATGCTTTCAGAAAGATAAACGAACATCCCCTACCTGGTAGACAGAAGACAATCGACTTTCCTTTCATCCTTTCTTTAATTGCCCCATAATCCCAATCTTCAGTATTTTTTTGAGGTGCAACAGTTTTAACAGTAAATCCTTTTGCCATAAAGTTTAATAAACCTTCAATTTCAATTTTATCAGTCTATATATGACTTGTCAATGTGAGGAATTTAAACTGATTTCCTTACAGACATGAAGTTCTTCATAAGTTAAATCTTCCTTTTTAATATTCATATCAAGAAACTCAACCATCCTGTGCAACATATCCCAGGTTTCAGAAAATTTTTCCTCTGATAAACTGTGATATATGCACTGATCCTTTGCATATACATGATAAACTTTTTCGTTCATAAAAATTTTTCCGGAATTTTATTTACTCATTGCATTATATATGGTTACTATCAATATTCCAAGGGGTATTCCAATTATTTGAAATACTTTCCCTGGATATCGTATCAACCATCCCGCAAAGACAACCTTCCAAAAACTCCAATAAGGTTTGATTTTCATTTTTTCTTTCTGCGTTTTCTTGCAGCATTTTTTTGAGCACAAGTTCTTGCAGCACCCTTTGCTTTATTTTTGTTGGGGCGACTTGCTTTTCCTTTTTTGTGAATCCATCCAAACATTTAAAATACCTCCGGAAAAATTTTTATGAGATTGATAGTTCTCTCGCGTTTTGTCACCTCTGTAGGTTAGGGACTTATCGATTTTTATAAACGGGGCAACGCAAAATATAAACAATAACGAACAAAATAAAAACGCTGCCAATTCACTATACTGACAATTCACGAATTCACGAATTAGTCACGAATTCACGCATAAACAATCACGAATTCACGCAAATTATAATACACGAAACATCTATAAGACAATATATTAAACTGGTGCAGGCGCTAAGTGCCAGTCAGCGCCTGCAGTCTCAGTTACATCACCACCCGAACTTAGTGGCGCAGATAGGACCGATGCCACGCTCAATCGACTGCGGATCGGTTAATTCACGACCGCAACATGAACACTCACCGCTTACCTTTCCATAGCGGATTGCAGCGTTGAGGGGATCATTGGCAGCGAGCATAATGGTCTGCTGAACATCATCAGAGAGACGCGAATCAATCTGTTGACGTGTCACCTTGCCAAGGTATTTGGGTTGCAAACCATAGTTACCCTGCTCCTTTTCAGTCTGCGATGTAACCCAAAGGGCAGTAAGATCACGATTAGGTTTCACGTTAATACCCTCAAATCGCAGGGTGAGACGCTTTGCACCCTTTGCTTTTGCTGCCTCGAAAGCATTAAACAACGCTTCGAATTCACTGGGTTGAGTATTATCAACCTTTTGGGGTTGAGTATTATAAACTGCCAACTTGTGCGCCCAAGCGTATTGCTTTTCACTTAGACGATTAAACTTAGCAGCAAGATCTTGAGCGAAACTAGAACGCATCCCACGCAGAGTTTGCAACACTTGAGAATCAGAAAGTGTAGAGGTGAAAGTAACAACTTCACCCTTTACAGTTACAGTAAAGGTTTGAGTGGCGGTGATGGTGGCAGGCATTGCTGTAGTAGGATGAACAGAATGTAAAGAAAGGGCGACGGAGTTGCCGCCCTTAAGTGTAACTAACCAATCAATCAAAGGTGAGCGGAAAGTTCACCATATCAGGACAACGACTTCCTAGAAACCAGTCAGACTTTGCCAATACAGTTGCAACAACTGCATCACGATCGGCGCCCAAAGGAAACGTAATCCAAGCGACATCGCGACCTCGGTAGATTACAGATAGGATGTCGCAACGGTCGCCGGCAGACACACCATCAACAATGGCGTTAAGTTGCAGACGATCGCCAAAGTCGCCGTAGCGGGTGACGGTGAGGGTAACGCGGTCGGAGGTGAGAGTAGACATTGCTTCGCCCTTGGTGCGTTTGCTCCACTAATCTAGTCGATCGCTTGCCACTTTTAACGTCTTGGACTCATGATTTTTTCTGATCAGTCTGATAAGAGATTCGAATGTGTCGATATGTGAAAAACCCTTTACAGGGGACCAAAATCAAGTAGACTACCTACAGGCGCACCCTGCCAAAAAATACTTGAGTGTCACAAACCGTAGAGGTGCTAAGTATAAAGAACTCAGCACCTCTTAAGTTTCAATTAACGACCATTCAGTTTGTCTTCAATAAATGCCATAAGTTCGCCCATGTCGAT
>JACCDG011528595.1_pt1 | contig 33271 bp, 42 predicted proteins | sample 7442471 | NCBI WGS metagenome assembly JACCDG01 (sample SAMN15323444, study PRJNA562643) | freshwater metagenome | isolation source: river surface water | place: USA:Blue River Watershed | collected 2017-08-17 | reverse complement strand
TTTATCCAAGACTTTCTTTCTTAATATAGAATATAAATCATCTGAAATTCGGAAGTTTTCATTTTTAACATCTTCCAAAATGCCAAGAAATTCTTTGGCTAAAGAACTGTAATTTCTCTGTAGCTGAACCTTAAATGCGTCGTGCAAAACGTTTTGCACACTTTCCTTATCCCAAGCCATAACCTTTTTCCTTAATCGCTTTTACATCATAGAAATGAGAAAGAGAAATGAAAAAACTCCCACTCATTAAAGTGGGAGTTAAATAGGATTGAAGCTAAATTAAGCAATTCCAGAATTAATACCAGACATAAACAAACCATTGGACGTGTCTTGAGGTCCAGAGAGAGGTACGGAGAAGTTAAGCGTCGCTGTCTTACCTACGTCGCCAATTCCGAGGCTGTAATCCACAGAGTCGAGAGACGCATTAACCATTCTGTATTGAATTGCCACGCCAGCAGGACTAGTAACTACGCCTTTAGAGCATCCAGGTTTATTTACCGTAACAGTTGCGGTATAGTTATTGGCTCCGCAAGAAATAAGATCAGTTAAATTACCGGTTTGATAATCTCCAAGAATTGCGTTAACAGACAATCGAATTGTAGCTGGAAAGTTAATTTCACGACTTACAGCGTATTTAGTTCCAAGCTTAGAAATAGGAGTACGAGCCAAGTCGAAGCTGATATTATAATTTTGAACTTTCCAATCAGTTGTATTAATACCAACTCCAGAGAAATCCAAGGCAAAATTAATGTCACCGGGCAAAAGCGCCGAATAATTCATCGGAGCTGTTCCGCCACCAGCATCATAATTACCACTAGGTATTCCATAAAACCAGGCTGTAATTGGCACGCCATTGCTTGGATTTACGGCTGGAATTGCTCCGCCAGTTATATCAACTTTAAGATTTTGGCCTTCAACCGTGATCGTTGATTTCGGAAAATCTCCGACGGCACCTTCAGTAGAGTAAGAGGTAATGCCAGCGTTACCGATACCGAAAACAATAGAGGAAGCTCCGTTATATCCGATAGCGTCATTGCCTTCTGGAGCCACCTTTACGAAATAGTTTCGTTCATCACTTGTCTTAGTTAAGAAGCCGGAAATACAAGAAACCCATGTTCCAGAGCTAATTGTAAATCCTAATTTGCGTTCGTTATCAAGATTTGCTTGAAGGTAGGTGAAACTGAGGTTTACAACCGGAGCATCAACCGCAAGTCGATCTACGTTTGCCAATTGACCTAATTGATAAATATCTCTTTTACTTAAATTTACATTATAAGAAAGATTTTGAACTCGATGAATTTGGTTAAGCAAGCTTGCGCCTGAATTTCCAGATTCGTAATGTTGCCCGGTAGATCCATTTGGACCAGCGAACAAAGCCTCGCTTTGATAAATTGTACGTATTCTTGCCATATAAAATCCTATTTACTATATTTACACTATTTTTTAAGTCATTCTTACGGCGTCAATTTTAAAATCAATCATAGAAAAATACACATTAGGATTTTGGCTTTTTATCTTCTCAGAAACTCTATCTTCGAAATTGGCCATATTTACCTCTGATATATAAAGAGAATTATTAGTTGATGGAGTTTTTCCGCTAATAGTATTATAATAGTTAAACATTATTCCACTATTAAATCTACCATAAGTATCGTAAGGCATGTCAGAATCTTGAAAAAACGCAATGTTACTATAAACTGAATCAACTAATAATCCGGCTACAGCATCAGACTTTTCCTGAGAGTCGGCGAAAACATAGCAAGTAGGTTCTATTCTTGTGCTTACAACGCCACCTAAAGAAAACGGCGTATTCTTCAAATAATTATTTTTGACGAATATAATTGGATAAGTAACTTCATTATTTTTTAATCCGGTTGGGCTTTGATTATATTTGGGTCTAACTGTTAATTGTTTTTCAAAAATAATTCTCTCTTCCGGTTCTGAGGTTAAAGCAACATTAAAATCTTTAATTGAATAAACCCCTGATACTGTTCCAGTTATAGGATTTTGGAATAGCGCGTAACCCCGTTCATAATCATAACCAAAAAATCCACTTTGGCCGGTTACAATAAAGTTACCATTAACATAAATTCCAGTTGGAACATGAGCGCCACTAACAGAAGAGTCAGAAACTAATTGAGAAAATGGAATGGAGTAAGTATATAATCCATTAAATCTTTGATTTGTAGGATAATATAAACCAGAATAATTATAATATGCTTGTCCTTCTTGTAGTAAATAATGATTCAACCAAAGAAGAAAGCTGCTTTGAGCCCTGTTAACAAAATGACGCCTCATTTAAATCTTTTCCTCCATTCTCTTGCCAAGCTTGATAAATATGGAATTCCTCGCAACCGAGCTTTAGTTAGAGACTTTTTATTGGACTTTCGCTGCAAACCAGTGGAAGATCGGCTACGAGAGCCAAAAAATTGCATGTAAATATAAAGCAAAATTCCACTTACGCCCTCTTCCAACTCGCGAATCCAAGTTCGACCTTTTCTCCATTTTAAATCAAATTTTCTGTTATTTACAATTGATTTAGCATCCAATTCTGGAACTTGAAAATTAAAAGATATATTATTTCCATCTTCGACAAATTCAAATTTCTCTCCTAAATCCAATTTATCCTCTAAATGTTCTCTTAATACATCAACCGGGTTTTCCTCTTCTTTAACAAAACCCAACAAGGAATACAAATTACCCTTTAATAAATATCTACTTTTGGCCGTTGGCCCGCCTCGAATCTCTCTTGACACCTCATGATTATCAAAATCATCTTCTAAGAAATCTTCTTTAATTTTATCAAATCTTCTTTGAGCGTTATTATTCGCAAGCGGAGCCAACTTCTTCAAGGAAGTACTCAACTCTTTACGAAAAACGTTCATGTTTAGATTAGGCATAATTAATTAGAACTTAACAAATCAAAATAATAGTATCTCAAACCAAAATAGTCTTGGACTTTAAACATGCTAATTTGATTGTAAATTTGACCTTCTAATTGAATATTAAGAGTTTTTCCATTAATAATATAATCTTTACAATCTTCTTGTACCTTTATTCGTACCGGGATATTAGCAAACGTTGTTTTTATATCCGAATGAACAATATCTTGTCCATCTAACGAATATTTGTAAACTCTTACAACATTAAATGTACCCGAAACTGGAATATTTGTATAATTATCAGGATTAGACGTGACGCTATACCCTGGTAAAGGGCACTCATTAGATACTACATTAATAATAGGCTCTTTATTAACAACGATAGTATGTCGGGCAAAGGTATCCCAATGATTCCCAAAAAGACCGGTCATTTGAGCTAAAACCTCACCTGTAACTAAATTCATAACAAGGTACTACCTTCCTCGCCGGAGATACCCCTAGGTAACGACTTATTCATCTTATAATAATGAACCAAATCTTTTAATTCGGCCTGAGCCTCTTTTTTAGCCGAAAGCCAAGTTTTGCTTAATTCATTTTTATTAACTGTTTTAACCTTGCCGCCATCTGACTCTAATTCCATTAATACACTAACGGAAGCTGCGCCTAAATTAGACTGCATCATTCTTTCAAAGTATTTGACAGAATACATTTGTTTAAGAATTGAAGCCTCCCGTTCTTCTAAATAGGTTGTAGGAGTGCCGGATGAAAAGATTTGATCTGTGCCGCCTGTCACGGAAACAAAATCTGTATAAAGATAATTATTTAAGGTGCCTATATTATTACGCACCCAAGCGGAAATGGAGATGACTGATAGCCCGGCAGGGGAATCTAAATCAGAATAAATCCCGCTTGCTATTTGGTCGGCATACATTAATTATTTACACTTGTTAGCTCTTGCCTTCAGCCAAAATTCGTCTCGCTTGTTCTGAGATTTGTTTCGGTTGAATTGGAGCGGGCATGGCTACATATTTTCGCTTATGTTCAACAAACGCTTTAATCAGCTTCTTTTCTAGCTGGGATCGATTTTCACTCGGCATGAGTCCATTCTTAATCGCCTCTCTATACAAATCAACTTTGTTTAGAGTTTTAATTTTATTTGTATATTCCGATTCATCCAAAGTTCCGTACCTAGATGTTCCGTCACCGCCCCAAACTTGCTCTAAAGTCGTCTTAACAGGCTTAATATCAGCGGACTGTCCGTTTATAACTTTTAACCTTTTACTCATATCAAGCACGTTTACAACAAAAAAATGGAAAAGAGAAAGGGGTACCCCTTGTAAGAGTACCCCTAATTTTACTGCACGCCTCCCTGGCTTACACTATGATTCCGCACAACGCACGAGCATCTGCGCAAACGAATCCGCGCTCTTCGCATCCGTAATAGCCAGTCTTATCTTCACGAGCGAGGAATTGATCGTCCTCAAACACTTGGAAAGTTCCAGGAGCATCATTATAGGTCTGAATCGGCGAAATGAGCGTTCCGCGACCCAAATCAACGCCAACTAAGAGTGTGTTGTTAGTGGTATTGAAATTGCCTGCGCTATGAGCAATACCCGCAGCCGCAAATTCACCGAAAAGAACGTTGTATTTTTGAGTACCACCTAACTCAATAAGGTCGGTAATCATAATATCGAACAATTCTGTAGCACCAGCAGACTTAAAGATTTGTTCGCGAACAGATTCCGGCAATCCAATAGGTCCTGTAGATTGGCTTCCGTTAGAGTTTTGAGGATTAACTGCCCAGTTACGAATTTGACCTTTAATTTCCGGAGAAACAAAGAGGTTGGTCAATCCAAACGCGCTATTTGGATCAGGCGTACCATTAGCGAACGACGCCGCAAGCCGACGTTGACGAATCTGGAGAGTGGTCAAGTCGGTAACACCGAAAGTTCCAGCCGTAGCGGTCGTAGTGGTATGACGGAGACCGTTAGTTGTAGCCTCACCGAGCGCCTTCAATAGAACCGCCCAACCATTACGCTCTTTGCGAACTAGAACTTCTTGCGCCATGCGCTCAAGCGATTTCGCAATGTTATCCAAGCGTCCTCGACGAGCCCATTTGTTCGGCCAACTAATCGCCGAATCAAGTCTCATAGTAGAAACTTTCATTTCGCCAACGCCTTCCACTTGAGTAGTTGGCAATCCACCGGCAACGCTTTGACTCCAGACCTGAACGGTATCAACACCTTGATCGTAGAACAAATCAAGAGGAATCGACGGCTGATCGTCCTCATTATATTGCTGATCTACGTAAATCAAACTTGTAGTAGCCGCCTGACGAACAACTTCGTCCACAATTCCGGCGATAAATCCAGCGAGAGCTAACTTAGCCTCAGCCGCGACCGCCTTATCTTTACTTGCCGTAGCGCGAAACAATTCGTACTGATCGGCATCTTTATTAAATTGAATTCTCATATTTTAAAATTTTTAATTATTTTATGTTTTAATTCTCTAGTTTAAGCTCCAGCAAAGTCCAATTGCACAAGCACGCAGTTATTTGTATCAGCCGCTCCAAGGAACTTACCGATGACAACTGATCCGGTATTATGGATACCACCGTCGGGTCCGGCATAACAGCGAGCGCCACCGGTTGCAATACCGCTAATTCCAGAACACAAGAACGTTCCACGAGTTGCGATAGGAACCGCTTGTCCAGAAAGAATCGCCTGCATTTCCGCTTGTTTACGAGGATTGAAAACTAATTTCTCACCATTTTCATCCGTCTCGCGCACATCATAAAGCGTAATTCCAACCGGAACGTCCGCGAAACTGGTCGTATGGCTAACTTTAGGAGTCGAGCCATATCGCAAGCTTACTGTATTTGGAAAAGATGCACCTACATTACCCAATCTTTCCGTGGTTGTATTGGTCATCACCATACCACTACTGATAACTTTAACAATCGAGCCTTTCAAAAGGGGGTACGTTTGACCAGAGTACGCATAAAAAGGAAGCGTATCGTGATCATCTACAATTCGTAATCCATTTGGTTTAATCGTATTCATTTTATTTTCTTATATTTTTTAAATCTACTTGGAAATTAATATCTTCCTTTGAATAAATTTACACTTACACCTTTACCAAGCGAAAATGCATTGGCATATTTCTCTTTGAAGCTAGTTTTTGCCGGAGCACTAGAATTTGGAACAGGTGGATTATCGGGTTGACTATTTCTCAACGCATCCTTTAAATCCCCATTATCTTGCGTTGGTTGAGTCTTCTGAGTGGTTGAGGCCGTGGACTCCTTCTTATTTTTCGCGGCTAAAAGAACTTCCAATCCTTTAACATATTTATCAAAAGATTCGTCGCTCATCTCTTTAACTTGCGAACCGATAGCGGTAAGCTCTTCCTGACTAAATCCAAACTTGGATTCGAGTCCATTCATGCGAGAAGAAAATACTTCTTGCGCTTGGCGAACCGCCTCCTTTTCTTGAACGGTCTTCAACTGATTTTGAATTTCGTCAAGTTGCTTTTTCAAAGTTTCATTAGCTTGATTCAAAGTAGCAATCTGCTCTTTTTCAGTTTTTGATTGCGTTTCTAAATTAGCCTTTTCAGATACCCAAGATTTATTTGCCGCCTCTAATTGCTCGGCAATAAAATCTCGGATCGTACTAGCTTTTACTTGCTTTAAGCTTTCATCGGTAATCTCCGATACATTTTTGATCTTATCCATAATAATATTATTTTCTTTATTTACATTACTGTTATCTTCTTGAGAAATATTAAACGAAGCTGTTGAAACATTTTCTTCATTGTTATCAGTGTTTTCCACAGATTGGTTCAATGATGCTTCGGAACTTTTATTTTCTTCAGTTGTTTTATTAGTACAAACGCCTTTAACTTCAGCAGCAGGGTCTTCTACAAAACCAATTCCATAAGTTTCACATTTACCCATTAACTTACGGACTAATCGTTTACCCTTGTATTTTCCAGAACCCTTTTCAGATATAAGATTCTTTTCAACAACCGAAACTTCAGCGTCACTTAGCTCCAACATTTCAGAATCACTCAAATTCCGGCTGGATCCGTTAAGCGTAGCCAAAGAGTAATCGTAAAATCCTAATTCCCATGAAGCCGAAATTTCAGTATAAGATGGAGAAGAAGGGTCCGAGCATTCTTCTAAATATTGAGCGACATTTTTATTTATACCCTTCCAAATTAATCCGCCAATGGCGATATTAAACGGCTCATCATCATTAACCTCGTCTTCCTCTACTACCTCATCGCTTCCAAATTTGGTAAAAGCATAATTAGTAATAATACCTATAATCTTATTTCTATCATGTTCAATATTTATAGGTTTATTAACAAATGAAGCGGCTATAGCCTTAGCCGTTTTTCCATCAATACCGTCATCGTTACGATTGTATCGATTAGCAACGCAAATATTACATGAAATTCCTAAAAAATCATTTTCATTAATACCATCAGGAACCAAACCTTTTAAATTAGCTAATGAGGCTAAAGAAAGATGTTTATCTATCTCTTTCGATACAACCGGCTTAATTGTACAGCCGAAAATTGACTTTTTAAGAGTCTTATCCATATTAACCTTTTACTTTATCGCGGCTTTAAAATTCCATTTGCCATTTTGGGAAGCGTAAACTATTCTCTTTTGAACCTCGTAATCTTCGCTCAAACCAAGAACGGAAATAGCATTTTTCATTTGAGATGGAGTTTGAATTTTTGGTAAATGTCCGCTTTCATGCTCGTAAATACGATTCCATAAACGAGCAATACTTTCATTATTATATCTATCAAGCATATTTATATAAGAATAAAGCGAATCAATCTGTTGTTTATACATTTCGTCTTTACCATCATTCGCCGAAGCTTTAGAGATTTTAACTTGTCTTTCGTCTAAATTTTTCTTCAACTCGGCTAATTGAATTTCTAAATCTTTCTTTTCTTGATCTGTCATAAATACTTTTTGTAGAATGGTTTATAATCTGGAATTTCTAAATATAAATCTGATGATCGGCATGAAAATCTATATTGAGCCTGAATTTCTTTTACATTTTCCTCTGATGGTTCTCTATAGGAAAAGGCTCTACCATTAATCATTTTTGTTTTAGATTTAGAAAAGGATAATGGATTTTGCAAAAAATTAAGAACAGAAGCTAAACAATATTCAACTGAGTCATTTTCGCTAGCAGCACTAATAAATAACTTTTTTAAAGAATCAATTGATACTTTTCTATTTTCGGAAGAAAATGTTTGGCTCCAATTCGAAAATATGGAGACAACTTTTTTAGATTCTTCAATTTCTTGCATTTTTTACAATTATATTTACAAGTAGAAGAATTGCAGGAGAAATAAAAACTTTAAATTGGCGTAATTGATGATCTTTTAATAAAAGCCTGCCATACGAGAGTTTCATCAATGTCTCCGGCCACTTCTAATCTTACATTTGAAGAGCTTAAAGATATATCGCTAACCCAACTTGGATTACTTTTATAATGATTAATTTCATAAGGATTAATAGAATCGTATTCAGTTAAATAAGATAGTGTTCCGCTGGTATTTTTAACTGCCAATCTTATTTCAGAGTCAAAGCCGCCGCCAACGTATGCGCCACTAGTGCAAAGAGCACGAACATCAATATCAAAAAAGTAAACACCAGTTTGCGTAGTGCATGGCATAGAAACCATTACCTTGCTATTATTATCGGTAGTAATAGTAGTACATTGTATAAATGTATCTTGAATTAATGGAAACCCAGCTACTTGAGTTTGTAAATGTAGCGCTATGCCCGTATTAGTTCCTCCAAATGACCCTATAACAGGATTTCTATTGCCGCTTCCAGCCAAAAGGACACTATTTGTATTAGCTGCATTTCCACCTGAAATAGAAGCAGAACCGGAATTGTTGGAAATAACAAAACTATTAGTATTACTACTATTAAAATATGTAGATGTCGCGGCGGCTGATAAAATATCTCTTGTCCTACTCATATATTAAGAAAAAATTGCAAACATTACTTTTGATCCTGATGGTAAATCGAATGTAAAATCAACCGATGTAGTAGATGTTTCCCAATAATCATTATCGTTAGCGCCAGAGCTACTATCTTTTTCCATTAATATTCCATTTAGATATACAAAAAGGTTGTTCGAGCCTATTGTATAAGATCTTGAATTAGGAATAGTTATAGCCGTCCCGGCTGAGATTACGCTTCCGGCAGTATAAGTTTCTCTGTATATTGTCGTTACACCATTAGCTCCGCTGTAACCCGAATAACCGCTATAGCCAGAATATCCCGATGTACCTGTTGCTCCAGTTGCGCCCGTAGCACCGGTTGCTCCGCTTACAGCTACTAAATTCCAATTAGCATTAACAAGAGAAGGTGTTGAATTACTATTTGCAGACACGGCTATCCAACAAGACCCTCCGTATTGAACGGTATCATTAATGGAATAACTGGTTCCAGAATTCCAGTCCCCTCGCCAATTCATGCCTTTAGCGCCAGAGTAACCTGAATATCCTGAATATCCGGACGTACCAGTTGCACCGGCGGCTCCCGTTGCTCCTGTAGCGCCCGTGGCTCCTGAATAACCAGAAATCCCAGAATATCCACTATATCCAGATATACCACTGTAACCGGATATGCCAGAATACCCACTTTGAGCTATCAAATTCCAATCCGAACTGCCTATTCCTGGAATAGAATTTGTGTTATTGGTAACTGAAATCCAAGAGGAGCCATTGTACTGAACCGTATCATTTATTATATAATTAGTTATCGCGCTCCAATCGCCTTTCCAAACCATTCCTTTAGCCCCAGAGTAGCCAGAATAACCAGAATACCCAGACGTTCCTGAATATCCACTATATCCAGATAATCCTGGCACAGTCGTAGGATTTACCCAAGTGGCATATCCATCTGTTCCGGCTGAACCTAATATATAATTAACAGTATTCGAATAACCAACTCTCAATCCGGTAGTAACCTGAATCCCATCTGCAAAAATTTCTCTAAACTTCTTACCAGAACTTCCTACAAAATAAACTCCTGAGGTAAATGGTCCAACACTACCTTTAAGCTCTAATTTAAACGCATTACTTGGAAAGTCTCCCAAACAAACATTAGCAGTTGAATCGTAAGCAATTGTAACATCTCCATTAGATCTTAACATCAATGGATTGTAAAAAGTACTACCATTATAATGATAAAAATACAATCTACCTGAATCGGCTCCAGCATAACTATGCCCAATTTGAGTCAATTTCCAATAAGGAGTGCTGCCACTGTTTGTAGTCCATTGAATTCCGCCTATCTCTGTAGATGTAGATCCAATTCTTTCGTCAACGGTATGCCAGCGGCTATAAACGTTATTATAATTTCTTCCAGTATGGCCAATAATTTTTGAGTCATTGTTAGCCGGGCCTATATTTCCATTTACTTGAAGATCGAAATAACTTGGAGAACCATTAACTCCCACTTTTGTTGCGGTTAAAGAATTTGGAACGTTAAAATCCCACAATGCGCTATCGTTAGCCTCATACAATTTACCGGATTCGCCTTGCTTAAAACCCTTTTTACTGACAAATTGAAAATAGCCGTCATCAGCATTATTAACGCCAATTAAACACCAATTATCTGGTATAGATATATCACTACCATTAAAAGCTACTATCCTGAAATTTTGATCTATGCTCGTGTACGTGGATCCGGTTGGCAAGATATAATACAAAGCATTCCAAGAAGGAACTGGGATTCCGTCCGATGTTGCGGTAACGTTTGTGGTATTTGCACCACTAATAGTTCCAGCAGTTGGGCAGGTTATTTCGAAATATCCATCTGGAGCGAAAGACGAATTCCTGTCATCGGATATAACAATTAGCCGAGTCCCCCATTTAATATAATTTGAACCATTAAATGTTACAACTCCTCCTCCATTTATGTTTAAATTACTTCTTAAAGCTGGAAGATTAACTAAGCCTGTCGTACTAGAGGAAGAGGATCCTGAAATGATAAATGTGGAGCCTGTAATAGTTTCCCATACCCCATTTCTTAAAAGATACTGTTTAAGAGAGTCAGATTCATAAAATCGAGCGCCGTCTTCAACGTTAGTCGGCTTAGTATCAATTGTTTCTCCAACCCAAATATCACCAGCGTATCTTTTCATTAATATTCTCCATTACTTTTTGAGGTTTAATGAAATTGCTTCTGTCATTAATTGACCATAACGACCACTGATCTTTTTTTAATGACGAATCATTTGACCTAAGATTAAAATTCTCCTCATATCCGAATATATTTTCATCACTAGGACCCCAAAGCACAAAACCCGGCTTGTTGTAATAGTGCGCAAAATGATGAAAGAAATTATCAACGGAAATCCAAGTCTTGCAACCATCTAATAGTTCTTTTAATTTACCAAAAGGCAAATCTTCTAAACACCACTGAACCAATTTTTTTTCTCCTTTTGATAATACCTGAATTACTTCTCGCCCATCCTTTTTTAATTCGGATACTAATTCTTCCCAGTAAGGGTAATTTTTCGGGCTAGAATTTCCATCTACCGTTTGCCGACTCCAAGCCGAAATTATAATACAGCCTTCCATTAAAAACCTTTTACCTTATTAGAATTTACACGTAGATTGATCGATAAGCCTCTACTAAAGTTTTGCCGCGCCTTTTATAAACATTACATCGGTCTATTTCACTTGGATCTAATAGTATATGTCCGGCTGCAATCGATGCGGTTTCTATATCTTTACAATCCCAAAACACATCTGGATAACAAGCGAAAATAATTATCTTACTGTCAGAATATTTATCACGTATTTCTGACAATATGTGCTTGAATGCAAAATGATCCCCCAAACCATTATTAAGATAGATAGTTTTATATTTATTTAACTTAATTTTATGTCCATCTAAAAATTTAGAAAATACCTCTTCATCCTTTCTCCATAATGAAAAGTCATGGCAATCTCTTATTCCGCCGCTCGGCATTTTCATGTGATAAGTTAAACACTCGCCATCAACAATTAACTTGTAGCCTTTTTTATAAATATCATGAGAAAACATCGTTTCCTCTCTATGTCCTACCACAGACAATTCTTTATATTTATAAGGTCTACATTTATTTCGATTAAAAAGGAAGCTATTATAAAGATGCTGAACTTCTTTAATTCCCTCAAATTGAGAAAATTGTACTGCTAATTTAAATTTACAATCTTCAATAAATGGAGAAGTACAGTCAATTGGGAACTTTTGATTTGGATGTACTATAGAGCTAGCCGCAGCGCCAACCTTTTGGTTATTTATTAACTTGTATAATCTAGATAGGCAATTTCCGGCTGGAACATCATCGTCATCTATTCTCCATATTAAATCATTACGAGCGTCAATTAATGCTGATTGATGATTATGAACTTGCCCTCTACCAAAAGTATGGACAACTTTCCAATCTATTCCTTTGGAATTAATTAAGTTAAATATATTTGAGAATACTGGAAAATTACGCAAATCTAGCGGTTTTTCATTGTCATCATAGATGATTATTTCATTTGGCAAATCGAAACCCATAGCCACCGCCATAAGACAATGACCCAAATTCTCGTATCTATTTTTGGTAGATATTTCTACTGAAACTGGAACTATCATTTACTTAATATATCACTTTTTACTTGCAATTATGATATTATCCCCACTTTCATCCGAAGCTAATAATTTATGAGCGCCGGTTCCGCTTGGATAATTAAAGAAACTATAATATTTGCCATAATTTTCAGAATTAGGAAACATTATCCTACCTTTCACTTCGGCATCTTGAATTATTCCAGTTGTATATATTGCAATTGGAGCCGGAATTTGCAATCCACTTAAAATATTTGCGTATTCTTTGATTTCTGCATCATAAGAATCGTAAAAAGCTATCGTTGCATATCCAGTTTTAAATTGGACATAAGGATTAAAGCACGCGGGCGCGTACGCGAATCTTTCCTTTGAATTGTAAGAGAATTCTCTTTGAGTTATCCACGATCTACCACTTAAAGCCTCGCCGCTTGTAAAAGAGCCGGTTGACGCAAATATATATCCGCCTACAACCGAACCGCTCACAATGCCGGTATTAAATAAGAAATTAACTCCTCCATTATAATCAATAAAAGCATAATTTCCGGCTCCTGTTATATTTATTCCAGTAGGTCTTGGATTGTAAACGTGAATAATATCATAACCATTAGAATTATAATACCACCCATTCTCTTGTAATAATCCGGTTATCCGATTTCCGGCTGAGGTATTGCCCTGTCCATCGACAGCCTCAACAACTACGTCATAATCACGGTAAGGACCGCCAACTAACTCTCTATTAACGTCGAAATTGAAAGTTAAAGTCTGAGCAGTCCAGCCGGTTTCTTGATAATAAATAACATTACTAGGAATATTTCCACTACTACTTTGACGGAAAGAAACGCGATAGTATATTTCTCCAGGACCTATACCTCCGTCTTCTAGCCCGGCTTGCCAAGAAAATGTTGGAGACGTTTCCGTCCAAGGTATTAAATCTTTTGTTGAGCTTCCAGTTGTTATAGTGCCAGTATAGCCATCTACACCTAAAGAGCTTATGATAACATTTTCAATTGGATAAATATCTGTTATTTGGTTTGTAAATGATATGTAATCATTACTAAAAGTTTTGCCTTCGTCATTATATCCATATATACGGAATTTATGATCTCCATTAACAGTAGGATAATAATAACTTGATTGGACTCCAACCGGCAAAACTGAAACTAATTGATTATCATCTGGAGTTGTACCTGTAAAATCTCCAGTTGTGCTGTAAATTCTGTATGTACTTAATCCAGAAAGGTTATCTGGCGGTACAAAAGATAACGCCATCTTTTTAACATTTCGACTAGTTGTAATTACCAATGAATTTACGCTTTTAGGAGCCGACGGAGTAACAGTTATCGCCTGAGACGTTCTATCAAAACTAACATTTTGATCAATATAATCAAATTTATCCTGATTGTATTGAATCGTATCTATTACATATTTACCGACTTCTTTTTCAGTTATTTTAACAACTTGAAACAAATCGTAATCAGCGTCAAAAGAAGTTTCGTAATCAGCCGAAGTTAAGGTTTCATTTTTTTCTATAGCCCAGACGCTACCTTCTACTATTTGGTAATTTGCAGTGTCTGGGGCGGTAGTAACTGTTATATAAGTTTTTCCTAATGTTGTATTTACAGAGGTATTAGATCCTGCAAAAAGTAATTTTTGTACATAGGATTTTGATATGTCATCAATATCATTTGAATTAAGATTTGATACCTCGGTAGGATTATGAACGTAAGTAGAAGATGATACATGAAGATAGTAACTTTTTGTAGAATCAAGCGAAACAACTCGATCAAGAATAAATAAATGATTGGTTCCGTCAAAAACATAATTACTTACACGTCCAGCGTAAAGATTATTTTTTCGGTTTCCGTCATAAATTCCAACTATATCGCCAGGCTTTAAAAGCGAAGCCGAATTTCCGGCTGCAAATGAACAAGATTCTGTTTGAAAGTTTTCGCTTGCCAAAATCCATTTACCTTGACGAATAGCTTGTCCCCTAGAAGTGCAGCCGAAAGCGGCCACCTCCACTTCCTTTATTCCGTATCGACGAATAGCTTGAATATCCTCTACGTATTCGACTGCTGGCTGATAGAAGTTATTCGGATCATTATACCGAACGATTGCAACGCTATGTCGGACTCTTTTTGGGGTTGCAGAGTAAACAAACGATCCATTTTCTACGCTCGCATTATTAAAGAATAATCTTGGTGATTTAGGCGAATCTTGGCTAACATAAATCGATCCATTAAAATAATATGTCATAGCATTAAAAATGCTAACCATATCATTTAGGATTTTGTAAGCCTCTTCTCTTGTGAATAATATTAAGTTACATGTAAATCGCGGCTCTAATCCGCCTCTCCCATCTTCAACTAACGTATCGCAATATTGAGCTATTTTATAAAGAGTCCATTTGTCTATACTGACTTCTGGAATGTATTTTCCAAGGCCATATCTTTTATTAGTAACTAAATCATAAAAACACCAAGCCGGATTATCAGTCCATTTTTTAGTTTCACTAAAAGTTCCATCCCATTCATATTCAGGATTCATCCTGGAATAAGTTCTCTTAATAGGATCATAATTAGATGGGACTTTAACTTTTAATAATCTAACATCATAAGCTCTTTCTGGGATGCCAGAGAAAAATTCAGCCGAGAATCTTGACCTAACCATTGCCGCGTTAGGATAAAGAAAAGAGTCAGCGTAAATTTCGGTTAAAGAATCGATTATGGTCTGATTTTGTAAATATAGGGTTGAAGAATCGGGCGTAACTCTTACAACCTTAATTTCCCAGCCATAAAAATCGTTTCTATTAATTATTCTTTTATACTCTTCGGCTCTATCATTTGCATTAAACAAAACTCTAGTTGATCGAATATATGGATTAGAAATTTTCCCATATATTACTTCTCCAAATCCGGGCGAATAGTTTTGAACCTCATCGCTTGCCGCATTATTAAAAAGTGCTCGATAATAAATATTATAAATAACTTCCGCCTCATAAACATCGCCATCTTTTAATGCGGTTTGTGAAAGCCTTGGCGTTTTTACATTTAATATAAATCCAACGCAATTAGTATTGAGAATACGATAATATTTAATATAATCTTTACTAGCTTCAGTGGCTACGTTATTTTTATCAACTACGCTGGCTCGAAGTCTTTCATTGATTGGTCTAGTTACCGTAAGAAAGTTATCCGTAACTGGACCTAAAATCGATCCATTTGGATAACCTTCAGTTCGAGTCATGTCAACTCTTTGGAAATTATATTTATTGTTAGAGCTAACAATCGGCACCTGATTCCAATACACAGATCTCAACCAACCAAAGCCAACTGCATTTGGTGGATCTGGAAATATTTTTTCCGTATAAGATGTCCAACCGATATTTCCCTTAGTTCCTACAAATGAATACTCTCTATCTACAATTCCATTTATAAGTCCTTCAGAAAGTGCATCGAGGGTTTCTATCTCTACAACAGACATTACGCCACTTTTACGATTAGTGGTGCCCACTATTATTCCCTCTGGCTTTTCTTCTGTTTTTTTATCGTTAGCCGCCATATTATTGTTGCTCCACTATTACCAATCCTCCACCGCCGCTAGAACTAGCCGGACCTCCACGAGAAGTCACTTCAGTTGTAGTTGAGCCGACCTCTGCGCTAACGTCATACACGTTGTAGGCGGCTGAAATTACTTGGCTACCCACCAAAAGTCTTCCATAACCAACTGGCATAGGTCCACCCTCTTTAACAACATTAGATGGACCGTTAAATAAATAAGATAGTTTTCCACCTTTACCTATATCTCGGAAATCTTCGAATTCTGGTGGCCTGGACAACATACCCATAATACCAGAAGCAATAAGCCCTATACCAATTACTATTAAACCAACGCTTACTGGGCTAAGAGCGCCAAATGAAAATCCAGCTATAGCAAAAGCTGTAAAAATTAACAATACCCCCAAAACTATATTTAAAATATTATTTTGCCCCTCCAATACTGGCACAATTTCAACCGTTTTCAAATCCTGCTTTAAAACCAAATTAGATTCGGACACCTTTTCAACTTTATCTAAACTATCTAATTTTTCAGTACTAACAAAATCTTCTCCATTAATTAAAACTCTATATTTCGCCATCCTTTGATCTTGACGAGACAAGAACTTAAATAACTTTCCGCCTCCAATTGTCTCTATAGCATGCAAAGCTTCGGAAACGCTAGAAACATCAAGATTCCAGCTTTTGCCGACCTTTTCTCCAAGCTCTCCGTATAAAGTTATTGCAGTCATATTTTTCTAAATATTCCACTAATTCTTTCTATTTGCTCTTCATCTAATGGTGATATAACCGATTTAGAATTCCTAGTTTGATGTAAAATCGTATTATTACCTAAATATATCGCAAAATGGCTAGGAAATTTTTCATTTTTAACAGATATTAATAACACATCATTTCTCTGCAATGTATAATCTTTTAAAAATTGAAAACCCTGGTCGGCGGCTATTTGAGATAAATTAGAATAAATCTCTTTAGACTTCTTCTCGAAGAAATCGTCATCTTTTCTATCAGCAAATGGATCATTTATCTTTATATTTAATTCTTGTTCATAATAATCTACAACCAAAGAGAAACAATCATTAACGCCAATCTTAAATTCTCGACCTAAATATTTCTTTTGTTTCAACGGTTCATAAATGTAAAATTTATCTTTATTATGTAAATAAAGAACTTTAATTAAATCGTGCCCTTGAGCATTAATTTTATCTAAAAAAGAGAAGCCATCCGACTCACCGTAAGGATGCGAATGATAATCTCCGATAATTTTGCCAAGTTTAGACGCTTCAATATAACTTCTGGCACTAATTTGATAATGATTTTTTTTGTCATGATGTGTATTAAGGCTTGAAAATGCTACCGTTTCTCCATCTTTTTCTATTAATAATCCACAGCACTCTTCATTTATATTTTGAAGAGCATGATTTTTAATATGCAGGGCTATTTTGTCAGATAAAATCATAATTTACTTGTAGCCGGAAATCCGCCAAATGGTAAATGGCTGTAACCTATTCCGCCCGGATTTGACGGAGTGGCACCTATTCTCAAATTTTTGTACCGTAGTCGGCATGCTGGTATATCTTTGGCACATTCATCTTCAAACCAATAAGTTCTATTGGTCAATGGAAATTGATTATTGTTAGCCTTACATACAAAATAATGTTTAATGCCATTTTTAGTAATATAGACTTGATCACGTACAAAATATGTTGTTCCGAGTTTAAATTCGCCTTTATCGACCAAAGAAGAACCTCCTACAACATCATGAACGTATTCGTTTCTGGAATTAGCCACGGCTGGCGCAAATTCTGGAAGCCAACTTTCCGTAGCCTTACCATGAATATCTTCATTTCGCCTGCTGGCGTACTCATAAAGGCAGCCGCAGCCCCTGTACTGCCATTGACAAGAGTTTGCTATCACGAGTCTTCCAGGAAGCTTAACTCCGTCCAAGTCCAATAAAGAAGAGAGTTCAAATGTGATAATATTTTTATCTTCTTGGCTTTTTCTCTCTATATAGTAAATATCCCTAGGATACTCAACACTTGGATCCGGCGAGAATCCGGCTGGAGGATCTTCATCTATAAAGTTAATTGCATCTAAATATTTCGCAAAAGTCCGAATTCGCGTAACTTTAGCCCCGGCTAAGTTATCTAATTGCCTAATTCTCTGTTTAATAATACTTAATAATGGAACACCCTCATCATAAGTAGATAAAGAAAGCTTAGGCGTAGGCAATACTCCTTTTGACGTAGTTTCATATCCTTCAGCCGCAATCGGCGCGGCTAGATACTCTTTACCTTTCCAAAATATATTGGTTTTAGTTAATTTAATATCTCCATGTAATCGATATATTCCACCATCTTCTATAATAGACAAATCATTTAAAGCCAAGTCTTGAATAATAGAGGAGACATCTATTTCATACAAAGTGATCATAGAAGAAGGATTCAAAGAGAAAAGCTCTGAATTCAACTTCTTTGACGCTGCGATTGACTCTTTCCTTGTCAAGCCGAAACCTCCTCAAAATAAGCGGTTATAGTATGATTGTTATAGAATTTAAGCGAATGCCTCCATCTTGGACATTTAAATTTTCTTTGCGAATTATATGGAGCTGGAGGGATGAATAGGAATGCCTCGACTCCTTCTCTGGTTTCTAAAAAGTGAATTATCGCGGCTGACTCTTGAATGCTTCTACCTTCAAAAGTTAAATTCATTTTAATTAAACTATTATTAATACCATCTTTTAATCTTTGCTCGTACCCATCGCCAAATTTAAGAGTTTTTACTCGTGGCTCAAATTCGGAATCGGAATTATAACTTGGAATCCATTGAAATTTAGGCTTGTACAAACCGCCGTTATCCTCACCTCTACCTAACCAAAGAAGCTTATCTGCCGTATAAGTTTGCTCAAAAGTTTGGCTTGGATGAGAGGTATGATCTCTATTAGCGTAAAAATAAAATCCGTTAGATTTTACAATATCATTTTTTAGATATTGAGTACTATTAGCCCAATCCGGCACTTCAAAAATAGAAGTAGACATACAAACACCTTAAACCTAATTCTATTTACACAATATCGTACTCGTATAGCGAAGTTCCCGGCTCTCTTTGCAAAACATCAGACTCTTCGGAAAATAATTCATTTCCTTCTTCTGTAAATATATCATTATCAGGAGTTGAATAACTTATATTTAAAAGTCCGCTAATAAATAAACCTTTTGTCAGGTCTTCAGGATCCAATTCCACAGAATAATCGACAGACATAGACGTTCGATTTCCGATACCCTGATTCCAAGAAGAAGATAAGAATTTAGCTCTTTTAATATCATATCTTACAGCCGTGCCTTGTACGGAAGCGCAAGCCGAATTATTTAATTTAATTGTAATATCATATTCCCTATTACCACTAACCAAAGATTGAAATGATCCAGTTTGGTAATTGGACAATCCGAAATCTAAATTTATGTTAGCTGTAATTGGAGTTGATAATACTTTATCTTTAGGAACCCTAGAACTTAAAGATCTAACTTCTAATCTGGATAAATTTAAATTGATAGAGTATGATTGACAATTAGAAGAAGCAAAATCCAATATTAAATCACTTATTCCAGAATTATAACCGGTTGCTACGTAACCGGTACCATAAAAATCGTTAATACCAGTAGCCTGATCTTTGGAATAAATTTCTACGGTAATATCACCCGGGGCTACAACAGAAAGATTTGTAGGCCGATAATTACTAGGTATATTAAAAACTTTATTTATCCTAGAAAAATCTTTTGGATTCACGGCTGGAACTTGCAAGCCGCTTTGTCCAGAATAGACTACTAGATTGTCGGCTAAATAATTAACTCCAACTCTAGGGAAATCCCCAACGCTGGCTTGAGTCGAATAAGAGGTTATATAGCAGTTTCCAAAGCCTATAACATACATTCCAGGGTAAGAATGTTCTATTCCAGTCCTATTAAAATCATTGCCCTGATCGGATAAAACTCCAAGAAAAATGTTTCGGCAATCTCTATAGGAATACGGCATTCCTATAGTATTCTTTTCCCTGGATAAATCTCTATTTAAAAATCCGGAAAGCAAAAATACTCCATTATTATTGCTATAAAGAGGTCCGCCGCCTTCCAGTTTAGTATAATTTACATAAAATCCTAATGTAGCCTCATTTAAAACGCCGTTCTGAAGATAATCAAAAGAAATGGAGGTTGTCGGCGGTCTTATTAATGGCTGGGCTACAGATCCAAATTTGCCTAAAGAGGATATTGTTGTATAATTATTATTAAAATCAAAAGAAATATTTTGAACTCGAATGATCGGCTTAACTAAATTGACATTATTAGTATTAGTATGATTATTATTTAAAACTCCAACCCTAGATACGAAATGATCTCCGCTTGCCGGAGCCGGACCTACAAATAATCCATAAGAATTATAATCTATACTATATCTTGGCATTATTGTGAATAGTGAATTATTGCGGCGTCAATTAAGCTTAAATTATTATCTTCCACTACCAAGAGAATCTCTTCCTTTGGAGATATTTCAGAAGATATGTGTTTTTCTATCATCTTTTTACTCCAATCTTCAGGATTTTCAAAACAAGCTATAGATTGAACTATTTGGTTTTTAATTTGAGACTGCTCTTCGTTTAAAGATTCTAATTTATGAGATTCTTTTAAATATGATTCAACCTCTTTGTCAAGAGAGGAGTATTTTTGAACAATATCTAATATCTTAGCCGAAACCGGCGACGGCTTTCGATTCGGCATCTTTGTACTAATACCAGTTGGCCTTCCGGCCTCGCCTCTCATTCCACCTTGTTGAGCAGGAACATACATATTATCTTCTCTATAATCTTTAAGTTTCCTCTGATTAATAAGAGAGTCTTCTTCATCCGGTAATATACCAGAATCTATTGCAGTAATAACTTCAGAAGGAGTAAGAATGCCTAGCTCTCCTAATCTCGTATATAATTTGGAATACTCAAGGTCATCTTTAAATTCGTACTCTTGAAAATATGGAACCGGGCGACCTTTAAATCCCATAATATCACTAATACGTTCAATTTCCGGTTTTAAGAACATATTAATGAAAGCCTGCCGAGCCTGCCTTAATTTTTCAATAAATAGTTTAACCTTTACTGATTGATTAGCGAACTTCTCCTCAGATCCAATTAAAATATCATTAAGTCCAGCCTTAATATCTTTCTCAATCTGTTCATATTTATCAGCCGACAAAATTTCGGCAATATCCGGTGTTACAAATTGAACCTTTACGGTATAGTCGGCTACAAGAGTATGCGCACTAGAATCTTCGTTTTGAAAATGCTCTTCCAAAGCCGCGATTACTTCTGGATTAACGCCGCCCTCTTCCGGCTTGGCTCCAGCATTAACCAAAAGGATAGACCTATGTAAAGTTCTGGCTACGGAAAGATCTACCTTTTTTAGCTCCTCTTTATAATTAATATCTCTTAATACTGGATAAAAAATAGGGATAGAAAACGGTTCGTAGTCCTGCTTCTTAATAAAGACGGAATAACATGTAGCCGGATCCAATTTAATGTAAACGCCTTTATTACCCTTTTGAAGCCTCATTCGAGTCTCTTTATCCAACGACTCTAAGAAAGCCTTGTCCTGCGGCGTTTTAGGCGATTTGAGCTGCTCGGCATCATATGCATTAAGCATCTTTTTGTAAGTGCCGTAAGCGAAGCTAATCCCCGGCTCGTAAACAATATCAATTGGATTTAATATAGTATATCGTATAGGCAACTTAATTCTGGCACTACCTCCGTCATAAAGTTTAATTAACTTATTAACGTCTTCGTCTTTGATTTTACCATCTTGCCTATGAATGAAGATACTGCCGGATCGATAAGCTTCACGAAAAAATTGCTCTTGAAGATTCCATAATCCAACGCTATCAAAAAGAGTTTCAAAGAACTTTCGGCTTTTTGCCGTGCCACCTCTATAGTAAATCTTATTAGTAGAAAATTCTACCATCAACTCAACGACATTACGAATAGATGAAAATTTAGTATAAGCCTTTTGGCATAAATCAATTATATCTTTAATTGATATATCTGAGCCGGTTTTATTAAATGGAGTGTAAGCGTCAGAGATATTAGAGTATTGATTTTCAACCTTATTTTCGTCGGCTATTTTATTTTTTCGGCTAGAGGCGTCCGATCTTTTTATGGATTTTGGAATAAAGAAGCTTGGAAGCGACTTTCCATCAGTAGAAATTTCGTTATTTGAGCCTTGAACCTTTGACATAAACCTATTTTAATTTACATTTATTACCGGAAATCGAGAATTATCCTCTTTTTAAGAATCTTGGAGTGAAAAAAGCCGTTTTTCTTTCAAAATTCTTATTAATATCGAAATAAATCTTATTTAACCAAACTCCAAGTAGGAAAGTTGTATAATTATCCTTACGAATCTTGTCTTTACCCTGAGAACGCTTTAAATGAGTCGGAAGCCCAAAAGATTGATGTCCGGTTACATTATCTAATACCACGTCGATAAGAGAAATTTGTTTTTTGGTCTGGAATATCCATTCATCTTGAAAATCAATGAATTCAGTTACATCATCGGAAACCTTATCATCTTTGATAAGTCTTTGATGGGGAGCGGCTTTCATAAATGGAGTTTCTCCTTTGGTAGCCATATTTATGTATCGATTCAATTCGTAATCATTCTCATTAATACCAGACGCAAATCGAACTTTCTTATAGTCAATTGCGTTTTTAAGAAACTCGTTTGATTTACGTAGCCAATCCGAGCTAAATACTTGACTAATAACTATTTTTCCAGTTGTCTTATTAATTTCATTTTTAGTTTTATTGCATAGATTAAAATAATCTACGTCAGAAGCATTAGAATCAAAATCTAAAAATTCAAGATTAAGATTATTTTCTTTAAATAATTGAGATTCAACGGCTCCGGTAATAAATGGAATGCCGCCAGCGTTGTCGATAATAATTAATTCTATATTAAAATTCTTTAATAGATAGAATAGATAAGCATGATGATTTTGGGTTTCACCGCCAGCCATCGCATAACAATGGACTAATGTTGGAATCTTATTTTCATGGTTTATTCTGAAAACGGATATCGCAAAATAGTCAGAGGATAGTTTATCTGACGATGATGGATCGATAGATAATAGATAGGATGCACTTGGATCGCCGACCAATTCTACGCATGGAGATTCGCCCGGCTTAACCGTGCATTCATTCATTCTAACTACATTAAAGTAAGACTCGCTACCGTCTACAAACTGAGCGCCGTATTCTCGCAGGAACATTGGATCGGTAAAACCTCTACTTTTGGCGTCTTCCAAAATAGCTTTATCCGCCATGTCTTCAGGCAAAGCCTCGATTCCAATTTGAAATATGCTGTAAGTAGGTTTTCCACCCAACTTCTCAGCCATCTCCTTTTCTTCTTGAGCCTGCCTTAAAAACTCTTCATCTATATCGCCTTCTGCGACTTTTTCGGCATCGGATAACTTAATTTTTGATGACCAATTTTTAAAAACCTCATAAAGATATTCATGAGTGAATGAAGCCGAAGATAAAGCTATCATTTTAGCTGCATTATTAAAAACCTGCCGATCACTTTCCCTCATCTTTCCGCTAGCTATCAATTCGTCCTCCAAAGCACGGACAGCCGTCCTTTCCTCTAGGTTTCTTGGAGAAATGAGGAATGGCATTAGCACCTTTTCAATCATTTCCTTTGATAAAAGTAGAAACTCGTCTAATATAAGAACATTAGCACGAAAGCCACGAATCTTTTCTCCGTTAAGAGGAATCGCCTTAATAGAAGACGATCCAATAATCATTTCGCAAATATCTGGACGCCTAGATACCGCACCTTTACCCAAACATTGAGCTAAAAGTTCGGCACCGGGTCTTTCAACCAATTTTACTATTTCATTAAATATATTTCTAGCCGTACGAAACTGAGGTCCGGCTATAATTATCTTGGTATTCGGTTCAAAAATACATTGCAAAATACAGAAATATGCGGCTATCGTAGATTTTCCGCCACCACGAGACAGTACGTTCATAGTGAAATTTCGGTTAAGCATCGCCTTCAGCATCATGACCTGAAACGGATAGAGCCGGATTCCGGTTAGGATAAAGAAAGTAAATTCTATGTTAGCTCTTAACATCTTTACCACTAATTCTCTAGCTTCGGCGTCATCTAGCTCGCCTTGCAAATTATAAGCGTATTGATTAATATCTTGAAACTTCTTTTTATAATTTTTTGGACAATAAATCACAGAACCCCCTTATCATAAAGATATTGCAAATCGTAATCTAAAACAAAATCATTCTTCAATATGCTTTCCATAACCCTCTTGGACTCGCCTCTCCCATCTACAAATAAGAATTGAATATGCGAATACTTTTGCGTCAATTCTCGTACTCTACGAAATATAAAACTCGGAGTCACTTTAGTTTTTCGGTAAACATCTTGGTTGTCAAAATTTAAAGCCTTTTCTAATGAGCATTCAGTTACAATGGTTAATTTAGTTTTGGCTCGTTCAATTTCTCGGCAGAATCTATCGTATTGAGATAATGTACCTATCAAATCGGCCAAGCTCTTCCTCTCGAAAAAGACTTCGCTTTTACCATTGTACAGCTTATAGTCTCCATAATCTAACTTCTCCATGATCCAACGGTCAAATTCGAGCGGCTTTTGCTCCCTTGTATCAATAATAACATTAAATACGTCAGCGTTTTTTACCAATTTTACGTTATCATATTTATATTTAGTTTTCAAGCCAAGTTTAAAACATAAATAATTATATCTTTCGTGAGGCTTTTGACCGTTTCTTAAATATTCATTATAAAAAATTGGCGATGGTAAAAGACAAGTTCGGCACTCTAAATGCGATGGAGCATAAACTAAAGATTTAGCTTTAACTCTCTTTTCTAGTAATTTAGATGCATAATCAACATCTTTACTCCCCCTTAACCAAGAGATTAAATTTTCTCGGCTTTCAAAGTCATTATTAAGATATTGATCTATGCTTTTAAATTGAATTAGTTTATTAGAAAATAAATCCTTTTTTCTGTAATACTTTACAAAGTAGTCTGATATTTTAATTTTATGTTCTTTTAAATGGGATTTTAAAAAGTCTTCTGAGCTTATTTCGCAGCCGCAAATCCTACAATTATCCATAAAGAGTCTCCTCCTTGCCGATGCCTAAAATTCTAGCTCGAATCTCATCCATAGATGCGATTTTCTCTATTTCGGAATCCAGTTTGGAATTCCTAGCCATTAACATTTGAGCAAATTTCTTGCGAGTCTCCTCTTTTTTAACGTCTTCAACTAAGTTCAAAATCGAGGCAGAGTTACTGCCTTTTTCTTTAATTCTCGCACTTCTAGTTCCAACTAACTCTTTTAAGGAAGCATTAATACTTTTTAGTATGTTATCTTTATTCTTATTAACCTTATCTAATGCCTCAGTTAAACCCATTGAAATTTTACCATCTTCATCGCCAGACACGCTTGCCAATCTATTTTGTAATACTCGCATCAATTGCTCTTGCCTCCAAGCGTCAACCTTTAAATTAGCTACCATTATATACTGATCCACCTCTTCCTCTGTTAAATCTGTTTTATCGTATACGTAACGAATAAACGTTGATTGAAATAATCTTTTTTCGGCGGCTTTTTCTAGTTGATTGTACTTTGTAGAATAGCTAAACAAGCTCAAGTAATTAATAAGAGATTCTAGCTGTCTTTTTTGACTTGGCTTTAATAGGTTAACATTAAATTTTAATGAGATACATTCATTGAGAAGTAGGCAGGCTTCGCTTAATGTAGCTGGAGGCTTAAAGTCCTCGCTATCATAAGCATAAGGTTTGCCTTCTTTCGGCGGTAAGGATTTGACATATGCTACTACAGCTTTATATTCGGTTTTAGATATATCCAATGAGTCGTTTTCAAAAATAATTTTTGCGATTTCCAAAGGATTCATTAACTCTAAGTTTTTGGATATGAATTCCTTTTGGTCATCGGTTAATCTTACTGATACGGCTCCTTTTTTAAAATCATTCTCGGCCAAAAATTTCTTTATCAACCGCGCCTCCTCGCTTCTACCGTCTATCCTTTTCCCCGGAATAGCTTCATCAAATATAGTCCGTATACTCAAATTATCTCTTGGACTAGAAAGCCAAAGCGCGGCGGCTCTCTTTTGAGTCTCTTCGTCTAATCCTTCTATAAATTTGATATTTATACCGTTGAGAATCTCTTCTATATTCATGGCTCTAAATCGTTGTAAATAATCTTCTTGGATTCTTCCAAAATAATCTTTTTGAAATTTTGGATTTGTTTGTAGCCCGCTTTCCGATGAGCCTCGTTTGTAATAAATCCTAATTTTTCGGCTACTCTTTCTTCTGTCCAATGTTTTACGTACAACATATTGTAAACACTGAAAACTCGTGGCTTTAATATTTCCTTTAATCTTTCCGTAAGTGTCTTATGAGCTTTTTCAATATCAATAGCGTTACAAATAATATTCCCCACTTCAAGAGAATGGTTTTCCAAAGGTAATGGGAGCTTGGTGTCAAAGGCGGCCTTACGTTTTTTTACCCAATGAGCGTACCATGGGCATTCCACGCATTGCTTTTGGTAAATCGCACATAAATCTTCCCCTTCGAAAGCCGGGCATCGTAAACATGGACGAGAAAAATTAGAATAATTGTTACGAATTATATTACGAATTTGAGAAGTAATTATGGAATTAACCCAATGCGCAAGCGGGCGGCTTTGATCGTATAAATGCCATTTCTTAAAAATATGAACACGTATAATTTGCTCTACATCTTCATAACCAAACCAAGGCAAGGCTTTAAGCGTCCATTTATGCTTCCTCTTAGAAAGCTCTTTGTTAATAACAGGAAGTCCTTCTTCAAATGTCATATTTATTTTTTATTTTTCGAACGGACGCTGGTCGCCTCTCTTTGAAATTCTTGAATAACGCTTTGCCTATGCTTTTTCTCTTGAGCTTTTGTCATTTTTGGTTTAGCAGAAGCAAAATTTTCATTCGAAGGCGAATTTAATAAAGAGCCCAATTTATCTCCTCCTTGCGGACGACCGACTATCTTATAATTTAAATTACTAGGAACTGAGAAATTACTAGAATCAAAATCGTCATCGAATTCGTCCTCGCCATTGTCACCGGCAAAAGACTCACTACGCTCCTCGTCCTCCTTTTGAAAGAATTTGGGTTTACGTGGAGGCAATGGTCGAGAAGCAGGCGGCTGTCTTTGAGGAGCTGGCTCTGGGGTGCTTGCCTTTACATTTACGGCAACAGATCCAAATGGACTGCCGCACTGAGCGCAAAATTTTGGCTTAGAGAATTCATAATTCGTACCAAAGTCGCATTTTAAACAAAATTCTTTTGCCATAACCTTTATTTACAACTGAATATAGGTATTAGAGAAATAGATTTAAGATATTTTCTTAAATTCTTTAACTAAGAATTTAACTAGTTCAGACCTCATAATATCATCCTCATTAAATTCAAAGGTATATATGCCATTACGTCGAGCCTCGTCTGAATCTAACAATTTCTTAATTTTTACAATAGAGGGTTCGCCGTTCGGCTTTAAATCGCTTTGAGAAGGATCGGCTAAGACAAATGCTTTGGAGAATTTGCCAATTCGAGTTAAGATTGTAATGATCTCTTTTTGCGTCATGGACTGAGCTTCATCTACAATCAAAGCTTTGCAATCCCAGCTCATGCCACGAGAATAGTTAATCGCAAAAGGTTTAACTTTACCTTCTTTAATAAGAGAATCGGCTTGAGATTTCGGCAAAACTTCATACAATTTATCAAAGCACGGCAAGGAATAGTTAGAAATTTTATCCTCTAATGTACCTGGAAGAAAGCCGATCTTAGAATCCGCACTTTCCACGGCGGCTCGAATGTAATAAATATCAGAAATCTTCTTTTCGTTAAGAAGTTTTAATGCCGAAAGTACAGAAATGAATGTTTTTGAACTCCCGGCTGGACCTAGACAAATAAGGACTTTAATATCCTTATGTGTAGCTAAATCTACGAATTCTTTTTGTTTTTGAGTTAAATCAAGGTCTTTAAATATAAGCGACTCTTTGATTTTATTGCCAACGCTTAACGGCTTATTCTTACTCATTAACCTAATATAGGCTCACTCATAACCATTTACATATTTTTTTATCAATTCGTCAAAATAATCTTCGCTATAGTTTTTAGGTAAAGTTTTGCCCTTTTCCGGCTTTTCTTTTAAGAGGACGCTTACCTCTCTTAACTTCTGTTTTAAATATTTTCGTATTTTAACAGTTTTAGGGCTTTTAAGATTTTTCTTTTTAATTATTCTTAACTTAGTTTTGCGCTTCTTTTCCAATTTTCTCAATCTTTTGCGCTTTAGGTTGTATTTTCTCCAAGAGACTTTCCTTTTAATGGATCGGTATTTTTTCTTGTGAAGATACTCCGATAGGAGCTTCAAGTGAATTTTTCGAAGCTTGCTCCAATAATAGCGACGAATCGCGGTTTTTCTTTTTCTCTCTGTATCGCCGGTTAATTGCTGATTTTCCGGCTGGATGCTCTTTTCTCCATTTTGAGCTTCTTGCGTTGTCGGCCTCGGAGTTGAGATAATATCTTCGCCTCCGATCGCTTCGGAAGCATTCTTTACACTTAGAGTACAGATATTCTCTTGACTTGTAGACATAAAAGTCCTCCGTCGGCTTCTTTTCAGAACATTTCCGGCAGATTGGCATCTTTTTGAGCTTTTTCTTTAACTAACCCAAGTTTCTGCTTTTCACTGTAAATTGTCCTGCGTACGTTTTCGGTTAAAGGGTCGTCATGGTAACGGACTTTTCTTTTACTTTTGTAGCATTCCATACAAATTCTCCTTTTGCCGTAAAAGTCGCGGCAATGCTTTTCTGAGCCGCAAATTTTGCATGTTTTAAACTCTTTCACAAAAGCTTTTACACAATTTGCCGAGTTTAATGGTCATTAAAATACACTTTTTCAGTAAAAATCGTGGCAAAGATAAATAAGATAAATATCTTTTTGGTTGACTTCTTGATTTTTATTTGATAAATTGGGGAAAAATGAAACATGAGTTATTTTTCACGCTATATTTAACCGAAAATGAGCATTACATAGTCGAAGGCATCATTTCAGAAGAATGCCAAAAATTCGGCTGCGAATTGGTTTATTATCGTAAGTTTAAAAACGGCCATCATCCCGGCTACCGTGAAGTTAAGATTCAATCAAAAGAAAAGTCAGATTTAAATAAATTGGCGGCTTATTTATCAGAACATGAAGGAATTGACACTAAAGCGAATAGGCATAAAGAATTAGAAGAATATATTGCAAAAGAAATTGAAAAATATACCTCGAAAGCAAATGAATGATTATGTTCCAAAATAAAGAAAAGCTGATTCGTCAAATAATTAGGATGGGCTTGGTTTCGGATATTACTCAAACAGCCGAACTGTTCGATAATTTGAATCAATTTTATATCCGCGCGGCTTTAAGATTTGTTTTTTGAAAAATATGTTTAAAAACATAAGACATTTAATTGCTACGCCATTTTTTTATTCTATATGGAGAGATTATTTAAATCCATTTGAACCCTTACCTTGTATTTCTGAAAATTTGATGCTATTCCATGATCATTCGAACAAAGACATACTTGGCGGGATTTATTACGACTATGTTCAAAAATAAAACAAAATCAATTTTTTTAATAAGGGACGGCATACATGAAATGGTTGGACCTACATATTATAATCATAATTTGTTCGTTAGTTTAAAAGGCCTCTATTCTATGTCATCGCAAATATGGTATAACATTCATATCAAATTAATTTATGTTCAAAAATAAATTCTTATCTTTTTATTTTCCACTTTTTAAATGGCAATCTGAATTAGCGGCCAAAAGTGGGCGTGAATTAGGATGTGCTTTAGAAATATTTTATATTTATGGTTATAATAATATAATGAATGGATTAAGTAAAAAATATTTGTCAAAAAGAGAGATCAAAAATGTTTAAAAATAAAACAATTGAAATTTTTAATTTATTGATATGTAAGGACAGGTCCTCCCGGAACATTAAAATATATAACAAATTATATAATTATTTTGCACACGCTTATCATTTAATAGATGAACAACTAAAACTAAAAATATACTAAATATGAACATAATTGAAGCCGCGATCGACGAGTATTACAAAAACCTAAATTCCGGCATTTTGAAATATGCCAAAGATTTCTTTGGAGATTACGTAAAGGAATTTATTTTTACCAATAATGGTTTGGAATTTATAGATATTAAAATTAACAATAATAATAGATATTCCATATCTTTAATTTTTGACAAAGATTGGGAATGTTTTTACATTAAATATTATCGCTCTGACATTCATTATTACACTGTAATGAAAGATAAATATGGAAAAGAAGGTGATGAGCCATGGATCGGTAAAACTAAAATCACAGATATGAAAACTCTCGGCGAGGCTTTGTTAGAGCTGCATAGGGATTTTTTAATTTTAAGGTATTCGTAACATATGTTTAAAAATAAAAAAGAAATACTTGATCGGTTAGGATTTCGAATGAACCTTTTACAAAATATAAAAGGATGTAAATATTATTTATATATAGGCGAATTCCCTTCACTTATAAGATTTAACTCCAACTCTCGGACTTTTCGCAATTCAATAATTGACCATTATGTTCCGTAATAAAAAAGTAATATTTTATCAGTTAGGACTAGAACAAATAGGTGAAACATATATTTACCATGTAGATAATAATGATATTTTTAGAAATCTAATGAGAATTAAAGATCGCTCTTCATCTTTATACGTATATCTACATGTAATATATACTATTACAAAGATTAAATAAAATGTTCCAAAATAAAGCCGAAAAAATCCAAAACGCAGAGCAATTTTTGCGGATGTTCGCCATGATGATGGATGACGAGACTTTTTCTTCTGATCATTTAAAAGACAACCCAATGGCACTTTTATTATTTTACAGATTTAGCTCGCATGCATCGGAGATTAATGCCCGATTACTTAATCGTTATGTTTCACAATAAAAAACGGATATTTTACAAAATAATTGTAACTGACATAGAAGATTTTGATTATTTTCAGATGGATATTGATCTTTATAATAATTTGATCGATTTATATTTTCGCACTATAAATATAAATATTAAATTGTTAAAATTTTCTGATAGTTACATTAATGGATTATATGCATCGGTATAGCAATTCGTATGTTTAAAAATCAAAATATGATATTTTACAGAATATCAAATCCACATTATTACATTCGATCTTTTGATCTTCAGCTTTATTATAAATTATTATATACAATGGAAAATAGGAGACATATTATTTTTAATATGCTTAGACGAGAATGGATACCGTTTGTGACTTACTATTGCGGAATGCTTATATATTAACATATGTTTAAAAATAAGAAACACGTTTTTCCTAAATTATTATTGAAAGCGTCTTCGCTAATTCGACAACAAAACGCTCGACTTTACTATGAGCTAGAGTTTACCGTGTGGCATCGATGGTCCATTATGAATAGCATGATTGTTTCCGAATTAATTCCAAAGCCGGAAATTTACGGCTACATTACAGATGTTAAATAATTATGTTTCAGAATAAAGGCTATTTAATTTGGAATACAACTAGATTTCTAATTCTAAAATACGAAACAGATAAGATGGAACATTTTCCGTTATTTTGGGCATCAGAAATAGCCGACGATATTCGTAGCGCGATAACATTGGAATATTTGTCTTTTGTATGATTTATCGTGTTTAAAAACTGAAAATAATTATGTTTCAGAATAAACGTAAATCCGTTCGCAAAATGATAATAGAAGATATATATAAAATTAAAGGATATGTGTATTTTATTAAGTATACATCCTCGAATGATAGGCTTTTCATTAGCGCGAGCCACGAATTTCCTATTTTAGCCAGACTTTTCTTAGATTCGACTCCGAACTTATATAAATATTTAAGTTAAATATGTTCAAAAACAAAGCAAAATCGGCCGAGTCCGCGCTATTTGGAGACTTGAAAATAGATCTTACTCCTTATTTTTCTCAACGTCTTAAATCCGGATCTGCAAAATGGACGCTTAATTTTCCGAAATTTTCGGCTGTTTCGGCTTTATTTGACGAGCTAGTGACAATTTCTCGACCCACGGCTCGATTTGTGGGTGAATTTTATTATAATGGATACGTCGTTGATTCTAAATGGATACAGCCTTATTACAATTTTGACCGGAATTCAATAAATAATATTATAATAAAAAGATATTTGTCATGAGTATGTTTAAGAATAAAAAGCCGGAAATTTGCAAATATTTATGTTTTGATACGACTGTTATTAGTGAAACCGAGTTGATTATGTATCATACTTTGAGGTACCACAGATATATTCAAGCAACAATGAAAGACATTTTAGAAGATATAGTAGTTGAAAAAAAATACATCTTTTTAAGTTATTAATTATGTTCCAAAATAAACAAAAATCTATTCGTGAAATAATGAAGTATGGCATAAATAAAATTAACGGGATAGGTTCCGAATATACCCTTTTAGTATATGGTGGACTTGGCTTTGATACTATTTACGCAACGCATTTCTTTATTTTAGCTGAAATTGTTATATTTTCTACTCCAAATTTGTATAAATATTTAAGTTAATTATGTTTAAAAATAAAAAATTTAAAATTACAGAGATTGCAGATCCGTCATTTGCAACCGGAGTTCTTCTATATCTAAAACTTGCTGGGCATCGTCGTATTGCTAGTTGGATAATTAAATTAAAAATAATGGAAAACGAAAACTAAATTTTAACAAAAAAGATATTTATGTTTAAAAACGGTAAGCCAAAAATTTTAAAAGTCTTGTATGTTCAATCTCTTGTATTAGTGTCGCTTGATATAATTCTAAAACTCATGATTCATTACAATATTGCTCATTTTACAATTAAGGGCGCGATAAAGGGAAAATATAGTATACCCGATTATTTTACATATGTTTAAAAAAAAAAAAAATATTTTTTATTTATCATATTTACGAGTTTAAAGAAAAAGAAAAGAAAAACTTTTTATAACATTCTTTTCAAATATAACAATC
>JACCDG010929157.1_pt1 | contig 33282 bp, 55 predicted proteins | sample 7442471 | NCBI WGS metagenome assembly JACCDG01 (sample SAMN15323444, study PRJNA562643) | freshwater metagenome | isolation source: river surface water | place: USA:Blue River Watershed | collected 2017-08-17 | reverse complement strand
TCTTTCTCGTGTGGTTCGAGCGGAGATACGTCATTGATGACCTCTTTGCCTTCATCTCTTTTCGCAGCAAGATACATCTGAGTCAGGACAACAAGGCGATCATCAGGTAGTTTGCTCTCTAGTATAGTGAAATGTTGGGCTTTATCGTATGTGTAACCTTTATCTTTCGCTAGTTTGAAAAGTTCAGGGTACCTAGATTTTAACATAACATCTCTAGTTAACCAGAGTGTCAAGATATTCTTCCATACATGCTTGTATTGCTGCATATCAGAGTTTTTGCGGAACGGCCAATCTTCGCCTTCTAAGCCGACCGGCGTTAAAGGTGTTATGCTCCTTACATAAGAAAGTTCAAGACCAGACGGGTAGGCGTTGAATACCGGTGTGTCTATGTGGGTTGGACGTACTTCTACTGCATCGACAATCATCGGAGTAGGTGCATCATGATCCACTTTCTCGAATTTTGGATATGGTACTGATGTAACTGTACCTTTGGACTGAGTTGGCTCTTCATCTATGCTTGTCGAGATAGCAAGTATGTGCCAGAAAGCATCGTTGTATATCTCTAATCTTGTGATGCACACTTCTATTTCTAATTTTGACTTAATAGTGTGCGGTAGCTGTTCTAATGCATTAATTGCATCGAGAACTGTCTCTCGCTCTTGCTCTATCCTCTTCGTTACGACTGATTTCATTATATTTTACCTACTGTTTGTGAATGAATACGTATCTGATTTAATGTTCTGATTTTAAGCTTTTTCTTGATATTCCCGATAGTTCTGTTAATGCTATGCTGAGTACGACCAAGAATTTTCGACATTTCTGCTAATGACTTACCCTGACCAAGTAACTTGTAGATGTAATACTCAGCATTAGCTAATGCTTTCTTCGAGTCAATCTGCGCAGCATACTTCGGTAGAAGCTCCGGACAACGTATAACGTAGTCCTCTGTTGATTGCCAGCACATTTCCATTGCTGCTGCTAGACTCGCACCTCCATGCGCTCTCGCTATTGCTGCGAATTCAAGTGCTGCTTCTGGATCGCTGTACATTGTACGCGCATAGAGCTTCACTGCTTGTAGTGCAATGTCATGCGATGGTTTGTCGTAGTCTATCAGCGTACCTACTGTCTCAACGAAGAATGTCTGCTTGAGAATCGGTTTGACTTTCCGCACATGTCGCTTCGTTTGCTTGCGAGCACGTGAGACAATCTCGTTGAATGTCAGTTGTTTCTTCTTCTCTATTCTGAGCTTATTGATCACACTGCTTGGTCTGCCCGGTTTCATTGTGTACCTCTAAAAGTTGATTTTTGGTTCGTCTAATACTGTTTTAAGTTTGTGAACTTCGATGACTGTTTTTCTCATGCCACCTTGCATGTCAATCATCTCTGTTGATAATCCGTAGATGAGCTTTGCTAGACGTTCACGCTCTTCACGCTTTGCTCTGTCAATGATGTCCTGCATGTGAGCTGTGACGATTTGGAGGGCAAGGAAAAGCCCTTCAAGCGCGCCCTCGATGAGGTCGCGGCGTTCTATTTCGGTTTGCAGTTCTGCAATCAATTTTTTCATCTTTCACCCCGTTAGTTAGTTGTTTAAAATTGTTTATTGCCAGTTGTTATTCATCTTCGCCGTGTTTAGTGAGCCACCCCCATCCGCGTACATCGAAAATCGGTTGCGTTCCGTGATTCATTTCAACCACACCGGCAATTAGATTTTCATCGTAGGTTATATCTTTTAACCATTCTTGAACTGTCATACTATTCCCTCTCCTTAATATTTTCAACTGCTTGTAAATTATTACTTATCCGTGCTATTTCGGACTTCAAATCTTCTATTTTCTTCTTAACTGTTAACTCTCTTATTTGTTCTGCTTTCAATTCGTTTTGGTACTGTTTTAGTAGCTTTTCGAATGATTCTTTGATAGACTGTAGATTTTTGGTCATTTGTTAATTTCCTCCGGCGTTATAATACCGTTTTCAATGTCGTAAATTAGTTTGTTACATAGGGCTTCGGTAAGGGTATTGCCCTTAAAATAATCATACCCCTTATACCTTTCATACCATACCGTTATATCCACTGTTTTATCGGCGTTCAATCTTATCTCGTAGTCACCTTGCATCATTGATATTAGTTCTTCGGCGTTGTAAGCAGAACACCTTGCAACGTAAGTACCTTCTTTGTATTGGTGGTATTTTCCCAAACGCCAAATATCTCTAATGTCTTCTAAATACCACGCTTTACTTGCTTTTCTCCTCACCCCTAACTCCCAAAGTCTTTTTGCTTGCTCTAAATTTATGTTCACGATTCCACCTCCAAAAGATTCCAATAATAAATGTTAATTCCGAAAGCGTATAGCTCCCATTCGCCGCGCTGTTTGTAAAAGCTCCATAAGCCCCAAAAGCCAAAGGTTATCTCGATTTTGGCGGTTGTAATATTGTTGATTTTTTTAAGAGGGATTGTCATTTTTTATCTCGGGTAAGTAAGACCAATGTGTAATAGGTTTCTTGAAATAACGGTGTATAATCCAGCTCCCCGTTCTAAATGCATAATATCCAACACGGCAATACTCACCATCCGTAAGTATCACATCTATCGAAAAGTCAGGTTCTTTTTCATCTATCGGCGGCAACGTCTCCACGCTCGTCCATGGATTGTGCGAGCGGACGATTTCAAGAGCTAAAGTAAATCCATCTAACCAACCATCACCGTAACGCCCTTTGGGTAAGCTCGCGCTGTCTAATTTTGCCGTTAATTCTTTAATTAGTTTTTTCATAGTTTTATTTATTAGTTTAAAAAAAGCCGCCGCCCCGGAAATACCCGAGTTAGTCCGCACGTCGTACGCCGTGACGGATTACTACTGAGCGGCTATAATGAGTTAAATACACCCGTTTTCAATCTCATGCTTTACAAGGTTGTGAATTTCCGCTTTTGAAGCTCTGCGAATATTCTCAATCCCAGTAGTAACGCAATATTGATTCCCATGCCTAAAACTTTCGTAACCATTCCAATAATGAAGTAGGTCGTAAAAGTTGTGCTGGAGCATCTCTGAATCTTTATATCTACCGATTATTTGAGTATTGTTGCCATAATCTAAATAGTAGATTTTGCCTTGCTCTAATGTTATTTTATCTATCATTCCTCCACCCCCTGCATAAATTGTAAATCTTGGATTAAATCGTCGAGTTCGGTGCGTAGTTCTTTGAGTTTAGCTGTACGCTTAAAATGTACAAGTGCCCTAATTATCAAGTACAAAGCGCGTTCGGTTAGGTTGATTGTCATATATCCTCCTCCCATTTCGTACAATTACCCACTTCCTCACCATCCGTAACATTGCACTCTACTTTGCAGAAAGGTAAATCCCATTCATAGTCCCTATGTTTGCATGAATAGCATTTTTTATTAGCAGGGTTAAAACAGCACCTCTGTTCATGTATCATCATTTCGTGACCCTTTTGAACATCCTCAAAATGAGAGCAATAGTCACATTTTATTATGAGTTTACTCATTTGTCACCCCGCAAATAGATTGTTGATTGCACTTAGTTATAAAATCTTGAATATCATTCATTTCTTTTGTCCAAATCTCTTCAAATTCAGATAAAGTGCTTGTAATCCCCGCATAAGTCACCCGCCCTTGTTTTGCGTTGTACCTGACTATTCTTTTATTGAATCCTAACGGCTCACTTTCAATCCATTCCCCGTAATTATATTTCTCACTCATTCCCCACCTCCACAATTCTGAACTTTTTGCATTGACCTTGTTCTATACCAAGCATAGTAGCAAATGATTCAAATATTTCTGTTCTCATATCGCAACCACCTATATCAAATTGACCTGCCACCCATTCGACGGGTTCATCATCTGATATTTTTGGGTTAGGGTGTTCTCCAAAATAATCCTCATCCCACGAAACCCATACATCCACGCCCTGCAATTTCTCGAGTTCGTCTTGGCGGGCAAGTTCCATCGCAGTACCATAGCCCGCTTCGCCGCGCTTGTGCATTGCTTTTAAGATTTCTTCATTTGTCATTCCACACCTCCAAACGTCGGCAGATACTGCCATTCGAGAACGTTGTAATTATCGTCGTATTCGCCTTTGCCGTTGATGTTACCGTAACAGTTGCACCAACACCATCCCCACATGCCGTTGTCATACATCCTCCAATATTATAAATTAGTTAATTTGATTGTGTTGCTCGACTTCATCTGAAAAAGTTAACGGTATATCAAGTTGCTTACATAGTAGCACCATAGCTCTCTTGTGCTGTCCTTCTAATTTATACGGTGGTTTCAGCATGTTTTCACATGCTAAGTCATTCACTTTCTCGCAGAATAACCGAACCACTTCTTTCATGTTAACTTCTACAGAAGCGCTGATTGTACGGTGGATTTCATCAAGACTATTACCTTGGATATCTACCTTCTCGCGCAGTCCAGAATCCATCGTGACCTTGTATAGTTTATCACTCACTTCGCACCTCTAATTGTTAATATTTACATTTGCTCTATTTCATCTAAACATTCTTTAATTTGTTCACCCACGAATACTTTAAAAGCGTTAATAGTTCCCTCGTCGCAAATAAAGTATTCAAATTCTGAGGTCATTGTTTTGTTTTTTTCTGCTTTAAATAATATCCGGCCAAAACCATCACCACAGCTTAAACGCATGTCAATATCTTTCCATCTTTCTAACTGCCTTGCTACTTGGTTCGCTCGTACAAGTGTTTCTAGCTTCATCTCTCTACCTCGAAATTATTTATCAAATATTCAACAAAACTTTTTTGCGCCTCGTAGCGCTTTATATTGTTAATGAACGGGTAAATACCGTCAAGGTATTTGTATTTACTTTCGGACTGTAAATGCTCCCATTCTCTATTAATTGAATGTTCAAGCGATTCTAATTCGCTGTGTAAATCCTCCATTATTTTATCTCTCATCTCTCCTCCTCTTCACTCCCAATATGTTCTATATTGTTAGTATCGGATATAGTGATAGCAGCAATAGGACGATTAACTAATCTCTGCAGCAGTTGATCTGCATCATCAAGCAAAAATCCTTTTATCCAAAGTGGCGAAGTAGGGTGACTCAAGAATGTAGTGAATGATACAGGCTGAGGTATGTCATAGCCCATTTCCTTAGCTTGAGCTTGTATTTTTTCAGCTCGTTGTAGTGTATCGCAGACTATACGATATCCTCTCGCAGCAGACATCTTGATTAATTCAAGGGTTTTTCCTGAGCCCGGGGCTCCTATGATTACTCGCATTCTACCTCCTCTTGTAATTTAAAATAATATTCATTTGCACGTTCTAATGATCTCATTGCAGAATCAATCAGCAATCGTACTGCTCCTAGCTCTTGCGTAAGCATTTCGAGATTGTTTTTTGCTTCGATTACTCTTCTCCTTGCTGCTTCTATTTCTGGTGTCGGCATTGGTATCTGTCCTTTCGTTTTTCTTGACGGTTTTTTCTAGCATTGTTTCTTTTGCGCTCTCTCATTTGGAGCTTTTTCTCGATTTCTTCTGCTGTTTCAGGTATATTACCCTGATAGAATACCTTATGTGCTATATCCATCTCTTCTATTGTTATCGCTGGATTACGAGATTTTATAGTCTTCTCGCGCTTGAGAAGATAGAAGCGTTTTTTATCAGCAGCATCTCGCTTCCTTTGCCTTTCAGCAGATGCCTCCATCTTTCGTTTTTCTTCCCGTAGCTGCTCTGACAGTGACCTCTTTGTATCCCAACCGATGCCTGATGATAGCCGTATGTACATGTCATAAACCATTTTCACTCCGGTATGTCTTTAGTTTATCTATAGTCTGTTCCTGTGCGTCATAGATAACCTGTAGCTGCTCCGCCTTGTCCAGATTATCCATTTCCTTGTTGTACTCTATTTGTCCCCACAGCTGAGTGTTGACAACAGTCAACCGCTCTAGAAAATTGTCCCAACCGAGCTCTTGAGCCATCGCAACTAAATCTTCAAAAGTAAGTTCCATAAGTTCTCCTAAAACATAAAGTCAGGTATTTTTTTAGTATGTACGAAGTGTTGAAATTGCAAGCACTCAGGCGTTAAGCATGGTTCAATTCGTATCTTATGAGCCTCGTCTGGCTCTAAAGAGAGTGCAGTTAGCGCCTCTAGCTCTGTTCTCGTATCTATCCACCACTCATCCGAGTCATCCCAGTGAACACCGTTTCTCTCCCATGTTTTAGGAGGAACACTCGGCAGCATATTCAATGTGTTGATAATATCAAGAACTGTGAAGTTCTTAGGTCGTCTTGTCATATCTCTGTAATACCGAGTATGAACTCTTTTTTTACGAGTAGCAAACACCCAAATGCCTTTCGTCTCCGGGTAGTCTGTTTCAAAGAGCGGCAGCACGATGAGACAAGCACCGAACACTTTCGAGAACACTCCGTCTGTCTGTATCTGCCAGCCGCCATCAAGCAGCAGCACCGGTGTCAACTCTGGATATGTATAAAGCATAATTATAATAAGTTAATGATAGAAGCATTGATTTTGACGTGGAAGTAGCGAGCGTTATCCGTAAGCCATCTACTTCCCCATCGCTTTTCCAAGCAGCACAGCTGTATTACCCATTCACCCGTATCTATCATCATACCATGCTTATTGACGTATGATTTAGTCAGCAGATATTCATGCTGACTCTTGCAATGTGGACACGATGTATTGTAAGGTGTTTTTGCCATGTTATGTTTGATTTCGAATGCAAAATAACAGATGCACGACAAATAAAAAAGCACTTTTAAAATTACACCTCATGTATTGTACAACATTCATTTTTATGCGATTGCACATGTAAATTTTACAGTGTATTTTTGCACTGTGTTTCAGTAATTTATCAACAAAAGGAGGTAATATGCGAGTAAATCATCGTCGGATGGAAGAAATTGCTACTGCGAAAGAGATATTAGTGCAAATGGGTCTATATTCGCTTCCGCAGCAAGTGATGACACCAGAAGACAAAGGAGAGTTATTTATTGAGGATTTTCTTGGTGGAGGTATGCGTGAAGATTAACTGTTTGCATGATGAGTGTATAGAGGTTCGTTTGCGTGATGACAGTCCTCCGCTAGAGTCTATCCCTTGGGAGCCGGATTTTGAAAAAGCCGCAGAGTTAAACAACACAGTCATCAAGACAATGCGTGGTCAGAAAGTCACGAAGAAAGGTTTAAATCTTAGAGGCCAAGCAAAAGAAGAAAATCTAGCTGAAAAATCTAAACAAAAAATTAAAGAATTAAGAGAATCAATTATCAAGGAGATATACGATGGGATTTCGCAATCGAGTTAATGCAACATGGGTGAAGTTGCAAGGTGGTAAATTTTACATACCCAACCCAAAAGGTGAGCAAATTTTAGTAAACACAAAAGGTATTACGTCGTATTACGACACATGCGATGCTGTTGATTGCTACTTGAAATCAATCAAATACAAGGAGAGCGCAAACAGCGATTTTGGTCCACAGTGGATATTCGAGTTTTTAACAGATGACGGTCAGCCATTTGTCCTAGCAGCTTCTTCTATGTCGTATTTACCATACTCGCTTATGAATTCCTTTGCATCTATTGAGAAATTTGGCAAGTTAGAGTTAGAAGCAGCAGGCGCAGTGAAAGATGCTAAAGTCCTCACAAACATTTACATTAAAAACAACGGCGAAAAAGTGCGATGGAAGTGGAAACTAGATGAAATCGTACAGCCGGTGCCACTTCTCGACAGCGACGGCGATCCTATTATTGAAAATGGCAAGCAAAAACGAAGTTTCAAGAAGGTTATCGCTCACTACCAAGCAGCAGTACTCCCCGGAATCCTTGAAGTACTCGCTAATAGCCCTGTCGGAGCGACAAGCGACGATGTAGAATACGTCTATGAGCAAGATGATGCACCGCCGGAGTCTGCGCCGCCGTCTAAAGCACCAAATACACAGCAAAACACTCAACCTGCAGCAAAAGCACCGAAGTTTCCGGAAGGAGGGTATGACGATGACATCCCGTTTTAGCGAACGCATCCCGGCGAAGCAGCACGATGGCAAAATCAAGCGCTTTGTCCGGCACTTTGACTCGATTTGGCAAGCAGAAGAGTTTCTTGCTGAATTGCAGAAAGAAATCATCACAGCTCAAGGTAAACGAGACCGTGGTGCTAAACGGCCAGATACTAATCCTGACTGGCTGAATAAGATTTCAAACTACTTAAAACTAATCAAGCAGCAAGCAACAGTCCTTGAACGCGATATTGCTGCGAATAAGAAACGCAGCAGAAAAAGAGAAGCTGATTTTTACTTTGCTTTTTACAATGCAGCAAAACTACTGCTCGAAGATGCAGTATTCAAAAACCTTAGTGAACAAGCTATCGAACACATACAGGAGAAAGATAATGGGTAAGAAAGAAGTTATCAAAGCAAGTGACGATCTTCACGCACTGATTTACAAAACGATTATTGACCCTCAGTCGGAATTCAAGAAAACTATAGATATGCTTGCTGAGAGAGTAGGTATCGTGATGATGGTCGGCGGGAAGGTGGAAGAAGCAGGTATTGGGATTTTCGTCGCGCAAGGAGACCAAAGCTCAATGGTTCTTGCTGTACGCAATGCAATTCATGAAGACAAGAATGAAACTCTGATGAACTTACTTGCTATGGCTATGGCATCCGAAGTTGACTCTAAACTACGGGAGGCAAGTGATGATATACGTCGGAATTGATCCGGGTGTTCATACAGGTGTGTGTGCTTGGGACTCGAAGGCGAAAAAGATTATTCTCATCAAGACAATGGACTTCTGGGAAGTGATAGATCACTTTGAAGGTTCGCGGGACGATATCAATGAAATCACCGTTATCATCGAAAACAGTGCTCTCAATAAGCCGACGTTTGTCAAGTCCGGTGGAGACACGAACCTGAAAATGCAGAAGATTAGCCGAAATGTCGGCAGCAATCAACGAGAAAGCGTACTGCTCATCGAAGGCATCAAACGTCTGGGATTCACAGTACAGGAAATCAGACCGACCGGGAAGCAAGGTACAAAGCGAAAATGGTCGGCAGAATACTTTAAAAAATTAACTGGAATTAGTAAAGCATCGCAACATGCACGAGATGCAGCAATGCTTGTTTTTGGCAGGTAAAAGGAGTAAGCCCTTCTATCTGTTTCTACGCTTAATAGCGGAGCTATGCTTACCTGTGGCTCCGCTTTTTTTTAATACCATGAAGAAATTTTACAAAAGCCTGCATTCTCCCCAAATGCAAAAGCGCGTAGAATCGCTTATAGCGCACAAAGGACTTGAGGGGTATGGGTTATACTGGGTACTGATAGGTTTGCTCCGTGAGGAGGACAATAAGCTGGAATATGACCTATCTGTACTGTCGTGGCAGACCGGCGCGCCGCGAGCCCTTTTAGACTGCGTCTGCTCAGAGTTTTTTTTGTTTAGGATAGTAGGTGGTTGGTTAGAGTCCATTGAGCTCTTCGAGCTCATGGAAGAAAAACAAGTCAAGTCTGCTAAAGCACGTCTTTCTGTACAGTCTAGATGGAATAAACAAAGTACCGAATCTGTGGTCGCTGTACAAGAGGACGATAGAAGTGAAAAAAGTACTGGTTTTGAACGTATTGATTTAGAAGGACTTAGCGTAAGCGTTAACGTAAGTCCCTTATTTGAAAATACGAACGTATCGAAAAATGATACGAACGTATTAACATCTTTGGATTTCAATGAGTTACAAAGTCATGAAAAAAATGAAAAAGTTGCAGGTCTTGTTGTATATACTACTTCTTCTCTTAGTTTAGAAGAGGAAGAAAAATACCACGGTATAGTATATCAAAAGAGAAATAAAGAAAAAACTAACAAAAAAGAAAAAAAGAGAAAGGAATTGGACTTAGAATGCCACGAATTTGCAAATTGGTTCCGTTCACTTCTACCGGACGACATTGCAGCGAGGGTGAAAGAGAAGGATTTGGAAAATTGGGCAGACACCTACGACAAACTGATTCGTGTTGACAAGCATCCGAGAGAAGAAATCAAAGCCGTCGTTGAGTTCGGTCGCTCAGGATGGTGGGCTAAAAACTTTCTCAGCCCAATGAAGCTCAGACGACCAGACAAAGATGGCACTCCCTACTACACAGTTTTTTACAATCAAATGAGGACAGAACGAAATGGAACAGCTCGTGCCGTACAAGAACGCCACAGCCGTCGAGCGCAGCTCTTCGGACTTGAAGAATGAGATAAACAATCTCATCACGGAAGTTGAACTCGCACGGAACATCAGCATTCCTGACGACCAAGCGAAATACTTCTTCACTCGACTGCTCACGGACAAAGTAACGTTCGAGCAACTGCAAACAGCCCGGATGTGGCTTCTCTACGGCGATTGGTCGAACCGGTACAGCAAATTCTGCTACCAAGATTTCTTCCCGACGGAAAAACAGCTCAACACAATCTCGAATGTTCTCGTCAGGACTCACGAGCAAATAGCTGAGATACGCAAGCAAGAGTTTGAGCGCGGTGTCGCAGAAGGCCTCAAGCAAGCAGCAGCACAGCAAGCAATTCTCAAAGCAGCAGTCGAACCAGACAAACTCATCAGCAAGAACATCGAGCTCTACAAAGAGGTTTTTGAGCTCAAGAAGGAATTATCGGACACAAGGACTGAATTAACCAACACAAAAACTGCGCTCACAGAATTTCAAAGGATTTACAATGGACAGTAAAGCACCAGTTATCTCCATCGACGCTGAGAAACAAGTTCTCGGCGCAATGCTGCTCTCGAAGCAAGCTGTCATAACGGCCTCTGAAATGCTCGTCGAAGATGATTTCTACTACCAAGGGCACAAAGACATCTTCACAGCAATGCTTGATTTGCACAACGCCGGTACAGGCATCGACTCGATTACGGTTGTCAACCGGATGAAGGAAGCCGGTACGCTTGACGAAGAACAAGGAATCATCTACATCGTCAAACTGCTTTCCAGTGCTGTCACTGCTGCAAACATCGAATTCCACTGCAGGATTCTCATTGACAAATCAGTCAAGCGCTCGGAAACACACATAGGACTTTCGATCCAATCCTCAAGCTATGACGAAACAGCACCACCACTCGCAGCAGCAGACAAAATCATTGAGCAGTATCACTCACTGCAAAAGCGCTACGAGCGCCAGACATTCAAAACATTCTCCGATTTGATGCAGGACAGCTTCAACACTGTCATGAGCGAGCAACCCAAAACACTCATCGGGATGACAACAGGATTCACCTCTCTCGACGAAATGATCCTCGGCTACCAGAAGGAAGATTTGATTGTTGTTGCAGGAAGACCATCACATGGAAAGACAGCATTTGGCGTTACATCAGCTTTCCTCGCCTGCTACGCCACGAAAGCACCGGTAGGCATAATCTCTATCGAGATGCCTGCAAAACTCCTCGCAGAGAGGATTCTAAGCGGCAAATCTGGTGTCTCTCTAAAGGCAATTCGAACCAATAACCTCGCTGATTATGAAAAAGTACAGCTCATTGACACTCAGCATGAGATAGCAGACTTACCGATAATCATCGACGATGACTATCGAATGGACCTGCCAAAACTCAGAAACAGTGTGCGTAAAATGGTGGTGGAAAATCAAGTACAGCTGGTTGTCGTGGACTATTTACAGCTTGTCAAAACAGCTGCTCGCTCTAGGGATGAAGAAATATCGCAAGTGAGCAAAGCACTCAAAGAGTTAGCGCGAGAATTCAAGATACCTGTTGTTGCACTGGCTCAACTCAACAGAGAGGTAGAGAAGAGGGGCGATAAGCGTCCTGTCATCTCCGATTTAGGTGGTTCCGGCGCAATAGAGCAAGATGCAGATATCATCATTTCCATCAATCAGCTCTCTAGGTACGGGATTGAGCACTACGACGACGGCAGACCGACTCGGGATATGGTTGATGTGAATGTCATGAAGAGTCGGAATGGCGCTACAGGCGAGATTCGCCTTCGAAATGACAGCAATATTTGTAGAATTTCAGAAATTGTAGGAGGAGAATGGAATGTTTAAAGTCGTTAAAACAGGGTACATTACAGACAGAAGCACCGGTGAAAATATCGGTATTTCGTACAACGTATGGGAAGCTCAAGGGATCGAGAGTAAATTCTGGATTCAAATCATAGATTTTGACCCGACTCTTGAGCACAGAGAGAAATTAGAACATGTGCTGCATACCAAAGACAGCAGTGCAAGTCACAAAAAAGAACGATACATTAAACGATTATTAAGAACGGGGTTATGCCATGTCAACCAGTAAAACAAGCGAACATTTCCGCGTCCAATTACCATCAGAGTTTGTCAATGGCAGTCTCGCGCTGATAATGGATTATTTTCATACGACGCATGGTATGAGAATCACGAAGCCGCAGGCAGCACGTACTGCGATGTACCATTTTTCCTGCGCACTCCCTAGAATACCAGTTGTGGATATACATAAACTTATGCCATTTGGCATTGATAAAATGCTGACAATCGGCGAAGGCATATTATGTATATATATGCCGGTCAGCGTTTATCAAGAATTCAGCAATTACTCTAAAAAGCACAACTTAGAATTGCAAGCACTAGCAGCACTCGCAATAATCTACGTAGCAAAGTCATTTGTAGAATGCACAGACAAAACATCACAAATAAACAAGTTAATCAAAAATAAAAACTCAAAAAAATGAATAACCGCTCAATAACAACAATCGCAAGAAGATACGTAGGTATTAAAGGGTTCACAGTAGGGCAAAGCGAAGAAAGCAAATTCTTCATGCATGACCTCAAAGCAGTGCGCTGGGAACGAGGCGACCCATTAGACTTAGCATTCGCCAGAATGTGCTACCACAGGTACTACAAGGACAGACCCGGCTTATTGGCACTAGAAGGCAAACAGACAGTATTTGCCTGTCTTAACGTCAAACACAGCCCATATTGGCTTACTCACAGAGATAGACCAGAGTCAGGCGACTTGATGTTCTGCCGGTGTACTAAGACCACAAGACCAGACATGTACCATGTAGCTATCGTCGATAGCCCTGTAAACAGCACGAAGCATATAACAACATTTGAGACACCACTGTTTATCACGAATTGGGGAGGAGAGATGCGGATAGTGAAGAACACACTGAGGAACCCACACAGTATGTTTGATCTAGAACTCGTTTTCTTCGCCCGGCTCATAAAGCCGACGGTTGTTACTTCTATACGCGAGAAATGATAAAAACAACCTATATTGCGGGACAGTGCAAAATTAATACTAATAATTTACATGTGCAAGAAAATATTTCTCTCAGCACAAAAAAAAGAGGTACAGCGGGAAAACTGTACCTCTTGGCTCTTCAAGGATAAAAGAGCGTGAAAAAACATACGAAAGTTATACGAACGTATGCTTTTTTTATACGTTCGTATCTCAAAATAAAGACTTAGCTCAAATCTGGCGTATTTTCATAAACGCTCTCGCTTAGGTCATAGACCGGAACTGGCTCTGATTCTGGCACTGGTTCAGGTTCAGGCGTTGGAATTGGCGCAGGCATTTGCGGCGGAATCTGGTCGTACAGATTCTGTTTCTCTTCACGCAGAGCTATGATATCCGCTCCGACAGCTTCTGCTGCTTGTTTGAGATTGTCTGGGTTTACCTGTTCCATGAATTGCAGCGCCTGTGATAGCGCTCCGGCTAAGAAAGCTACCTTGCGGCGTTCTACCTCAGCGTATGTATAAAGCTGTGATAGCTTGTCGAATGTTGGGTCTGTTGGCTGTTGCATAAATCCTCCTATGTTAGGTTATATGATTGAAGAGTGTCCAACAACTGGTTGAACACGTTTGTTAAAGTACGTAAATCCGAGGCTAAATCTTCTGTTTTGTTGCGTAGAGCCTGCACCTCAGCTTGATTGTAAGCAGCACCGATAGCGAGCGAGCTAATATCTCCAGCAGCATTAACTTTCGACAGTGTATTCCCTGTTGTCGCGTATGTTTGCGTTATAGCAGAACCTTTCGCAGCACCTGAACCACCAAAGAATGTTAATCTGTGTCCTGAGTTTGTGCCGATAGATATTTTACCGTATGTTCCGCCGGAACCATTTCCTCCGGGAGCAATTACGACTGATCCACCGGTTCTTGTTCCGAGGGCATCTCCACCATATATTTGCACACTGCCACCGTCAGTCGATGAATTTCCTGAGAGGGCAGCAAGTAAGGTAATTCCACCGCTGCCACTACCGTTCGTTGATGAGCCAGAGGTTATTAGCACACTTCCACCTGCGCCGGTGGTTGTGCCGCTGTTGCCTGCTGAGATATTAACATCTCCGCCAGCACCTACCGTTGACGTACTTGCTCCCGCGTAGATATTTACCGTACCGCCGACGCCGGATACAGTATCCCCTGCTTCAATAGTGATGTTACCAGCGATGTTATCGACCGATCCTGTCGTAATAGAAACAGCACCGGAGTTGTTTGTGCCGCCTGTATTTATCGTAACACTTCCACCGTATCCTGTTCCTGCTTCTACACCCGTGAGTAACGATATGGTTCCACCATTATTGTTACCAACGCCATCAGCAGTAACGACGGCAAACCCTTGTCCGGTAGAGCCGGTTGGACAAGTTTGTATTAAAATAGAACTTGCACCATTTGCCGGAATTGTAAGCTTTCCACCCTGATTTGAACTGTTCGAGCCGAAGGTCATCGCCTTACCGCCGGTCGAATTGAAGCTGATGACTCCAGCAACAGTCAGCTGAGGTGTTGAGTTATTCCATGTAAAGTTGCTTGAGCCACCAAAAGCACCAGCATTATTAAACTGCACGTGTGTATCACTGCCACCGGGAGTACCAGCAGCACCAGTAGCCCACGACAGACCACCACTACCGTCATTTTTAAGGAACGTATTGCTTCCACCTTGTGCTGTGGGCATCGTCAATGTATGTGTCGTCAATCCGGACGGTATGGCAAGAGTCAAAGCTGAACCTGACGTTGATTGCCCAATGATACTGCCGACCTTAAATGTCCATGCCAGCTGATTCGACGTTGCATTTTGTGTCAACCGGATATCAGCAGCAGATGTGCGAGCAGCATGGGTAGCATTGGTCCAAACATACTGCAATGCACCAATAGACTGATTTGCTGTTGTATCGCTGTCTGCATAGAATGAGATAGCACTTCCGAAGCCGGTTGTAGGTGTACCAGAATCTGGTATTGCATATACTCCCAATACCGATCCTGCTGATGAATTATTTCCGGGGGATGCTTCGGCTCGTATCTCGATACCAGAGCGCAGCGATACAGTACTAGTATTTGTTGTGTGCCCGATTACAGTTGCTGATGTGCCGGTCGTATTGACTGATGTGGAACCGGCAATAGTAGATGTACCGGCGACGGTCAGAGTCGTCAATGCTGTGCCGTTCGTAGTTACGCCACTGATACCACCGAACGCACCTGCATTATTATACTGTACTTGAGTTGTACTGCCTCCCGGGGTAGCTGTACTTGAAGCCCAAGACAAGTTACCGGAACCGTCATTTTTAAGGAATGTATTGCTTCCGCCTTGTGCAGCAGGTAAAGTCCAAACGATATTTGAGCTAAATGTCGTTTGTGGTTTTATTTGCGTAGAGCCAGCTGCTCCACCAACGCCCCAAAACCGGATAGACCCGTCGGACGGGAAATCCATTATTGTGTTGGCTGTCATATTGTCAAAGTGCAGAAAAGTACCTGTGCCGCTTGCAGCATTCTTTTGAATATATACTGCGTCAGCAGAACCACCACCATTAGATTTAACCATTAAACCCTGTGCATTCCCGGTGGTCGTTTCTATGTATGCTCCAGTCCCGGAATTGCTGATCACCGACAGTCCTGACGCTCCGCTTGTCGATTCTGCTTTGATTGCATATTTCGTAGGGTCGGTTGTTGCATTGAGACTATAGAGCGATGATGTCGATGTATCTCCGCTAATGCCTGTCACTGTTACAGAACCATTACCTGATGCAGCACCAGAGCCTTGAGTAGTAAGCCTGCTGTCAGTTGCCCATACGCTACCTGTATATCGCAGAACATTATTTGTTGCACCAGCAGGCATCGACACAATTAATGTTTCATTACCAGCCGGAGAACCAATGGATTTTGTGAGTCCGAGGGCTAGTTGTAACTTGCTGTCAAGATATGCTGCAGTTGTGTCACTTGAATCAACTTTGACATATTGGTCAGTTCCACCACCACCACCGGTTGAAGCAACAGTCACATCAACTCGGTTGTCCGTTGGATTGTCCGTTACAGTCAAGGTGACGTTTGACCCTTCTATAAGGTTAAGCTTTGGCCGGTCAGCAATATCAGTTCCATTCTTGGCAAAAGAGAGTTTTTGTACACTCATACCTGTTGCCATGCTCAGATTTACAAACTGTGGATCGCCACTACCACCGCCAATAGTAAGATTAATAGTACCGTCAGAGGAACCAATTTTTTCCCCGAGATACCCTGCTGTACTATCAACGAAAGTTGCTTTCACGAGCATATCGGTAGATGTACCACCACTTCCGCCAAACGGCTGCCAAATTACAGGCGTATAGCTTTCCAGCCAGAATAGTTGTTTTGTATCAAGCTGGAGACATACTTTGTAAATGTCATAATCGTTGAATTTATCAGGATTGACATTCAGGCGAGACGATTCATCGGCATATATATATGCGATAGGTGTGTGTACGCCATCGCTAGGGCGAGTGCGACTGTGCATTGGAGAGAATTCAGAAGCCATAGATTAGAATTGGGCACAGTCTATGAGTGCACCAGTGTAATTGTGGAATAAAAAGCGGTAATGGAAATATCTGGCAAGCAGTATATCCAACCTGCCTGACTGAACAAATTTCTTGGTTTTCGCATCTCCGACCGTAGCAAAGAGAGTATCCGGGGCGAATGGGGATGTCTGTATGTTGTAGAAGAACAATCGCGGCTTTCGCTCTTTCTGCGAATGATTATCGTCAATAATAGTCACTAGTTCAGGTGGAATCATTTTATCCTCGTATCATTATTATACCGTTATCACAAAGTAAAACCCCTTGTGTCTCTGATGTCAGAGGCCACTCAGGTGTAAATATCAAGCCATCGACCGAATACAATATCTCTCCTATCTTACGTGCCTTATAACCACTAGCTGTATTCCCTCTGCCCTTCGCTTTGATCTTCGCTGTCTTGGGCGCAGGGTACTGCACGTCGAATTGAATTGTATCAGAATCCTCAAAATTAATAATTTCAGTGACATCAGGCACGATAGTAATGCTATTGTGTTCGATTGTCAGTTTCTTGTCGCTGCCAGCATCCGGTTGAGTAGATGAAGGTACGGCCGCCTGTGTAGGAGTAGCAGCAGGCGGCGTATCTTGGGGGCTGATTTTACGTATAGCAGATTGTATCCTGCGAAATTCCTCATTAATAGCAGCTTGTCCATCGGCAGATGTAACATCAGCTATATGCTGCGCGGAATAAGATTCTGCCGCAGGTACAAAAAAATTTCTCGGGTCGGCCATGTTTACCTCAGAGACGAAAATTCAGGTTTGAGTCCTATACCAGATGTGTCTCCTTGCAATGGCCGCACAGTTACTTTTTTCTTTGCCTTCCGCCTCTTAGCAGGCTGTGGCATAGGTGGTGGCATAGGCGGCGGCATGGTCAAATTGCCTTGTTGGATTGGCGGCATTGCAGGAGCTGTGACCGGCGGTATTTGCATCTGACTGCTAATGCCCGGATTAATTACAGGTGGCGCTTGCTGCATTGGTGGCAATGGAGCAAATGCGCTGTTTATATCCATGGCAGGCAGAACACGTGCAGGCATAGCAGGCATAGCGGGTGGAGGCATTGGAGCTCTCATTTTGTCAATCAGCGGAGCATCTGGTTCCGGCGGCAAAGACCACGGTGCAGCAGAAAACACACCCTGCGAGTACGGCATCTGGTACTTAGCAACAAGCTCAGTCATTTCTCTTTTCTGTCGCGCAGGTAAAGGCTGACCAAACTTATCTTTACCTTGCAGCACCATCGACTGTACATCATTAACATGGTCGAGCATCTGTCGATTCATTGTGCCTGTATTAGCAAGCGCCTGTGAATTCAAGGTTGTATATCTTTGGTTGTCCTGCGAAGCAAGATCATGACCACTAGCCCAACCAGTAAAGAATGATTTTAAGGGTTCCATTTTATCTCTTTAAAAATTCTAATAATTTACCACGAGCCATGCCTGCCCAGTCAGGCGAGCCATCTGGCGAAGAAAGTAAGTTTTTCTGAGCATTGCGCATTGCGTCTGTGCTTGTCATATCATTCATTGCATTACCAGTCATTCGAGAACCAAGTGAACCAACAGCTGTGCTTGTACCTTGTAAAAATCCCTGCCAGCCGCTTGGTTGCATCTGCTGTTCGACATTCGCATTGAACAATGTAGGGTTAAAGTCAGCAAGTTGCGTTTTCGCGATATTGGTCTGGTTATTCAAATCGCTTTGCAGAATATTCTGCGACGCTGAATAGTTTGACGATGCTTGAGCAATAGCTCGTGCAAGTGAGTCAGAATTCTGCTGCGCGAGTGTCCCTGCTGTTTGCGTATTAGAATCATTTAATCTATCCATCAAGCCAGCAAGTGATGCTGGACTACCACCAGCAGCCATATTAGAATCCATGAGACTTCTGCGGGTATTGCCATAATTTGCAAGTGCTGCTTGTGCAGCAGCATCTGATGTCGATTGTAGTCCTCCGAGGGAAGCAGCAGACAGGTTGTTCATGTTGTTTGCTGCGAGCCGAGCCCCGGACGTATTGCCTAAATTATCGAACGCATTCTTGGCTCTATTACCTGCGGTTTGTCCTGTTTCGCCGAAGGCATTAGAGAACGCGCCGGACGCTGCTTTGCCTACGTCCATTTTAGGTGTACCCCAAGCAGACAGTGCTCCTCCGATACCGGAAAGGAGCGTTCCACCGACAGCTAAAAAAGGGTCCATATTTTTACATTTGCTTTTTATTAAATAATTAGTATATTTGTCAGTAAAAATACTAATTAATTTCAAAAAAAACAATTTATATGTCAGAATTAGATAAGGTCAGTGGTGATTACAGACTAGACCTTTGTTCTATGTTACTGGAATCAGGTAAATATATTGTCATAATACAGCACCCGACAAAAGGATTAATTGTCGGGCAGTCAAATATAGAGGATACCGAAGGGCTACTTAAACAGTTTAAAGATACACAATGGACACACCAAACGGAATAGTCGTATATGGTCTTTCTAAAAATGAAATCAAAAGTCAGTCTAGGGCGACAGTAGATAGAGTAAAGTCGCGTATAGATGAGATTGTCAAGGTAAAAACAACGATTGACAAGCGAGTGCCGGATATAGTTCATGCAACGCAGTCAGTAGCTGACCTTGCGACATACGAGCTAATGACTAATCTGCTCAATATAATGGACTTGCCTAACACGGAGCTGGTAGAAAGTGAGGAGTTCACTCCGGATGGCGAGCCAGTCAAGATAGAAGCTCCGAACTATCGGAATCTACAGATGAAAATTCAAGCAGGTGGAGTAATTGGGAAGATACAGCAGGTTCTCAAGGAAAGAATCAAGGACGAGGATAGGGAAGACAGTAAAACACCTCAAGTGGTATTTTCTCAAGAACATGAAATACGTACAACAGATGGGACTGTAAAGAAAAGTAAAACTACCCGCACGATTCTCAAAGAGAACGTAGAAACAGAGGACTATGGCGAAGAAGCAGATTACGATGAGCGATCTGTACATGCCTCAGCCTAAGCAGCTGGAAGCGTACAATCACATTGGTAAAAAAAGCAAGATTCTATATGGTGGTGCTCGGGGCGGTGGCAAAACAAGTTTTAGCGTGTATGCTGCGGTATCCTGCGCATTACAGTTCCCTCGGTTACGTGTAGCGGTGGTGCGGAAGCTCAAGAAAGAGCTTAAGATGCAGATTATTGACAACGAGTTTTTCAAGCATTATCCGCCGTCGCTTGGTCTATATCGGTTCAATAAGCTAGAAAATACAGCGTATTTCAACAATGGTTCGATTATATACTTTGTATCATTGCAGCACCCGGATGACGTGCGTAAAGAGCAAGGTATCGAGCGTGGTCTATACATTCTTGACGAAGGCAATCACCTTAGCTGGGATACAATTACGAAGCTCATGGGTTCGAACAGAACGCCGGAAGGTCTCGTAAACTCTCGCGGGGAACCGTGGAAAGATACGATGATTATCACGGCAAACCCCGGCGGAGTCTGTGATAATGACATAAAGTTCAGATGGATTAAGCCGGACTATTCCCGGTGGTCAAAAGGCGAGCTAAGGCAGAAAGATGAATATGCGTTCATAAAGTCACTGCCTGACAACAATAAGTATCTCAAAGACGACTACATAGCGAAGCTCAATGAAATGCCTGAGCATATTCGCAAAATGTGGCTCGAAGGCGATTGGGATGTGAATTCTGGTGCATTCTTCGAGGAATGGTTCGAACCGATGCACGTGGTGGACACCTTGCCGAACGGCGATTTGAATCCACCGAAGAACTGGACGAAATGGATATCGGTGGACATGGGAGGTGGCACTCACCCGAGTGTCTGCTTGTGGTTTACGCAAGACCCTGACGATGGTACGATATACATTTACAACGAGGCGGATACAAAAGACGTAACGAGTGAGTTTGTAAACCTTGTCCGCTATGCAGCAGGTGAAGAAAAATACGACATGGGATTTGGCGATCCGGCGATGTTCGTATCAAAACACGACCACATCTACGATGAGTCACCGGCGCAAATGTTTACTCGTGCAGGATTGTATCTTTCTCCTGCGAACAATGCAAGAGAAATTGGCTGGCGTAACCTCAAAAGTTGGCTGCACTGGAAAGCGGGAGAACAACCTAAGTTAAAGGTGCTGCGCCGGTGTAGGGGTCTGATAGAAACAATACCTATCCAGCAGTACGTGCCCGGGAAGTATGACTTAGATACAGACGGTCAAGACGACTTTGTAGATGCCGTCCGCTATGGGACAGTACATATAGAAATTGGGTATAAGTATAATGTTGATGGCAGATTAGAACAGACAAACATACTTACACCTCACGAAGTAGATAGTCCTAATAAGCGAGAAGAGCAAAAGCGGCAGATGCAGGAAGTCGTGTACAATGGCATAGGCGGTAATCGCAGATATACGATTCCCGGGACAAAAATAGCAACTACAGTTTATTCATTATTTTAACAATATCATGAAACCAATCAAAGGTCTCAGTCAAGCATTAGGAGCAGCGACAGGCTCCGCGCCAGCCATGCCTAAAATGTCAAAGATGCCAATGGCGCCTCCTATGGAAGAAGAAGCACAAGAAGGTGGCGACTTGCAGCAAGCTATGTCACTGATGCAGCAAGCAATGGATATCATTAGCAGCTATACTGACGAAGAAGGTCAAACAGAAGCAGAATATGAGTAAGAAGAACAACAAATCTTGGTTTGAAGTACTCCGTGAGAAATTCATGTCATCACCTGATGTCCGTGCCGAAAGTCCGGATGGATCAGGTGATGCTGACCAGTTTCTCGCGGAGCAATACCAACGAATTAAGTTACAGCTAGAACGTGCAGAGGATGCATTTACTGCGCGTAACAACATATCTCGTGAGAATGAAAAATTCTGCCGTGGTGAGCAGTGGAAAGATGACGAGATATTGGCTATTGAGTCACAAGGTCGAATCCCGTATGTGTTCGACCAAATCTCGCCTAAAATCAACAACTTGCTAGGGATGGAGCAGTCAACACGTCTTGATGCTACGGCGTTGCCGGTGGAGTCAGGGGATGAAGAGCAGGCTGCTATGCTGAACAAGTTGATTGGCTGGGCAGAGAAGCTAAATAGCATAGAGCACATTCAGAGTTCGGTATTCCAAGATGTTGTGATAAAAGGCGTAGGATGTACTGTTTCTAGATGGGAGATGAAGGATTTTGTCGGTGGATATCCTTCGATAGAACGAGTACCTATTTGGCAGATGAGATGGGATTTGGGGTCAGTACAGGTCGATGGTTCGGATATTAAGTGGATGGCTCGCATGATGCCTTTGCGTCGGACAGACGCAGTGGAAATGTACCCGGAGTACGAAGAGTTCATCATGAACGCTCCGTCGATGTCAGTGCTGTATAATGGCATTAACTTGCGAGACCTCATGACCGAGCGGCAAATCATAGACGCTTACAACACGAGCGGATATGGCTTTGGCTATGATGCTGAGAAGGCATATATAATCATAATTGAATTCTACGAAAAAGTCCGCAAGTGCAAGTACATAGTCACGGACTTGGTTAGGGATTCTGTAGAGGCTTTTGACGATGAGGTTGAGGCAGATTTATACTTAAAAGGGCTCCTTGATTCATACACAATGAATAGTGAAATACTCATTGATGAACAAGGCAATGATAGGGTGTACATGCAGGAGACGGGTAGAGACGCGATCTACCAATCAGTCATCTGCGGTGATAGATGCGCCCATCGAATTGAAACAGATTTGCCGGATTTCCCATTCACGCTGTGCTATGGGTATTTCCAAGACGGGACATATTTTCCTCCGGTGGACCAGCTGTATCACCCGCAGATATTCTACAACAGAATGATCGCTGAGCTTGACAACCAGATTGGTCGTTCTGCAAAGCACCTGACGATGGTAGTTGAGAGCCAGCTTGCGACAGGATTCACCTATAATGATGTTGTTGCTGGTATTGCACGAACAGGATTTGTCGTGCCGGTGCGTAACCCGGATGCAATTAAACAGCTTCCTAATCAGCCTGTATCGCCTGACTTACCTAACGCTATCTCGTTCGCTTCATCATTCATGATTGAAGCGGTCGGCGGCTCGAATGCGCTCGGTCTGCAAGAGAATGCAGCGGAGAGCGGAGTTGCTGTACAACGTCGGCAGCAAGCAGCAGGAACAGCGAGACTACCGCTGTTTGACCACTTGCGCTTGTGGCGGAAAAAGGTAACAGAGAAGATGGTGTGGTACATCAAAAACTATCTTGATGAGCAGCAAACGATTCGAATTGTAGGTAAAGACAATTTAGGCAAGGATACTGTCGAGTTCATTGTGCTTGACGATGGCATCATGGACACTCTGAAAGAGATAGAAACAGACATTTCTATCTCAGAGCGTTCAGACACAGAAACATCACGTCAATCTCAGTTTCAACAGCTGATGGAGATATTCAAAGTCAGTGGTGAGACGATACCGGCGGAGCTTAAACTTATGACTATCATTAAGTTTAGCGACATCGACCCGAAGGAAAAAAATGAATTGCTATCTTCGATACAGTTCTATCAGAAGTATATGCAAGAGATGATGGAGATGCAGCATCAAGAAAAATTAAAGTCACAAGTTGTTGACAGTATCACAAGAACCCAACTCAAGGCCGAAATGTTAGGTCAAGGAGCCCCAAATGGACAAGAAAAAACCTCCACGCCGAGCGAATCTAGTTCCTCGAAGTAAAGTCAAAGTACAAGCTCAATCTACGCCGGTGAAAGGTACAGCTAAACCTGCTGCACAGCCACTGCCTAAGACCTTTAAAGAAGCGTATGCACTTGCTAACCCTGACGCGCAGATACGGGACCTGCATCTCAACCCCAAAACTGGTGTGTATGGTTCGTCTCCGTATGCTAATCTTCTTGAAGAAAGAGCAAAACTAGAGGCTCTGACGAGTAAGCCATTAGAAAACTGGACACCCGAAGATTACAGGTGGCATAAAAATCATTATATGAACTCACTATCACCAGAAGAAAGAGCAAATATAACAAACCGCCAAGCTGCCCTGCAAAGTGAGGCCGTAATGCGAGATGAAGAATACCAACGAGCGCAGCGAAAATATACGAAATCCAAGATAGTAGCACAAAGAAGCGCAGACGTACATTTTCAAAAGTATCCTCCTAGCGCACCTGCCCCTAAAACACTAGCTGAGAAAGTAGCCGCTAATAATGAGCGGCTGAAAAAACAGAAAGCACAAACATCTGCTCAGAACGCGAACGCCCGGATGCAGTCATGGTCAGCACAGCGAGCTCAGGCAGAGCGTGAAATGGCAATAAACCAAGCTGCTGAGAGAGAAGCTGCATTGATGGCGGAAGCACGGAAACCGGCGCAGCGCGTTACTCCTGTCCCAACTCAATCTAAGCCACCGACATTAAGAGAAAAAGTTAAAACGATGCAAGAGGGTGCGAAGAGGAGAGAAATTGCTAGTCGTGGTCAAAACAAGATTCAGTCATGGTCAGAGCAGCGAGCAATGGCAGAGAAGGAAGCTGCACTAGCAGCACAGAAAGCTGAAGAAGCTGCACGGGTAAAGCGTATAGCTCCTGTGCCGTCCCAGCCCAAGCCGGTAACGTTGCGTGAACGGGTCGTTGACTTAAACCGCAACAGGGTAGTAGATAGAGGGCAAGAGAGGCTACAGTCGTGGTCTGTACAGCAAGCGGAAGCAGAGAGAATTGCAGCCATGCAGCAAGCGGAAGCACAACGAGCTTACGACGCGACATACGGTAGCGGTCGGTCAGGCAAGATATCTCCCCGGGAAGCTACGCTGAGTTCTCAGTCTCGGCGAGCTGCAGGTGCAGCAGAAGCAGGGGCAATAAATGTCGCTGACGATGCTGCTATGGCTGCTGAGGGCAAGATAGCAAGCAGAATCGGCGGATTGACTAAATTAAGGGGCGGCGCTTCGGCTGTGCTGCTGGAATTATTAATGAATCCGCAGCAAATTTCAGAGCGCTCAAGCGTTTATGACAAGACGGGTCGGACATGGGATCAGGTTGATAATGACAGAGTAGCATCTCAACATTATTTTGATGCTTTTATGGATGACTCTCAGTATAATGCAGGTGTCGCAGACCAAACGGCGGTTCATGCTCCTTTATATAAAGCGCCAGAGATACAATCTCCTGTCCAAAGATATGATTATACTATGCGAGTGCCACCAGCGCAGAATTATGGCGGGAGCATTGCTCAACAGCTCGGGGCTACAAATCCTGACGATGCGTATCTTGATGAAATGCGGCGTAAAAAGCTTGCGCAGGATATGGCTGTGTCTGCTCCTCGGCAATCGTCATATACACCGGGGAGATGGGCTCCTGCACCACTTTTCCGGGAAAATTAACAAAAGGCATAAAAAAATATTTTTTTTCTTGAAATAGACATTATTAATTTGTATAATTGTTATATTTTTTATAGTAAGAGGTAGTACATGGGCAACCAGTATGATGAACCAACAGAGGAAGAGGAAGGGTATTTGCCGGAGGACGGCGAGGAATACTACGCGGAAGACGATCAGGACGAGATGGGCGATGAGATAGATGACGAGCAAGACGGTGAAGACGAAGGCAACGAGGAAGAAACAGACGAAGAGGAAGAAGGTAAGGAGGAAGAACAGGATGCTGCAGAGGGTGACAGGATTACATTCGAATATGATAGTCCTACCGGTGAAACGATGCCGATTGATCTCTCTGTGGAAGATATACCGGAGCTGTTTGAGAAAGCGGTCTATGGTATAAAATCCAAAGAGCATATTGACAACCTCCAAAAGTACATTGAGCAGAATAAGCATGCGATTCAGGTCGGACATGTGATTGCTCAGAGTGACTTACTCCAACAGGCAGCGCTGTGGAAAATTAATAAATTTACAGATAAACAAATTGCGGTCGCACTATACAAACACTTTATGGGTAACACAGAACCAGAAGAATTCGACGAGCAGGGAGGAGGCAGCCCTGACTTAGAAAAACTGCTTGATGCGAAATTAGCTCCAATCACACAGAAATTGCAGCAAACGGAAAGCGACCTTAACCGGGAGCGCACGAATGCATACAACGATGGTATCATCAACAATGTTCTGAGTGAAAACGCCGTAGGTAAATTGTCAGATTCAGAAAGAAATGCTTTCATTGCTGTCTGGCAAGAACTTTACCCCGGATTCAATCCTGAAACGACAAGAATTACTCAGCGACAAGTATCCGTCGCATTGAAAGAGTCAGGGATACTCGATGGCAGAAAGCAAGTAAAGCCGCAAGCTGGCGCGGTAAAGCCTGAAAAAGGCACGACAGGACAGCCTAAGTTGATTAAGGCGAACCCTACTAAGATTGCTCCGGGTTCGACAAAAACACAGCCAAAGAAGCAAAAGATAGCAGATAAATCAGACACCCGTGAAGCGATGAAATCACGAGCATTCGCAAGCGGGATATTTTAAATATTCTCATAAGAAAATATGAAATATAATAACCTAAGTCGTCAAGGGATACGTACCTCAGTAACGACTAATCCACAGCAGGTACAACGTGACATTGATGAAAAGGTGCGTTCTCTTGAACCGGAGGCAACTCCCCTTATCACGATGTCCAGAATTCTCGGTACAGGCGCCGCTCCGAAGTCGAAAAAAATGGAGGTCATGCAGCACTATGCGTTTGACCACTATGATGAAGCGAAGACGGTAGTTATGGGGCAATCATCGGATAGCGAGTTACAGTATTGCCGATTGACTCTCGCCCAGCGCTCTCGCCCATCGGTGAATGGTTCAATGTTCTATTCGCCGCAGGATGTGTTCTACTTGCCGACTGGCCAAAATGCGATGGTTGTTATGACCCCGGATGCGGCACTGAAAGAAAACGGCAGTGAAATCACTCTGACTACGACAATCACAGGTAACTCTACGACCAGAACCCTTGCAGGTACTGTTGTTGTGAGAAACATCGAACCTGCTCCTCTTATTACTTTCACATCAGGAACCTGCGTATATATGGGTCGTACCATTTACGAAGGTCAGGAAATCGAAGGTATCTCGAAACAAGAGGATGTTGTATTCGATTACAACTACGTTGAGACAATGGAAGAAGTGCTGACCTTAACCAAGGATCAGACTCGTTTCGTCAAAACGTATGGCTCTTTGAATGACCTTACGTTCCAACAAACTGAGACACTTAAACGATTCAAGAAATCAGTGCATTACAAGCTCTGGTTTGGCGAACGTGCGATTGATCTCCGCCAGAAGAACTCTCCTCGCCATCACACACGTGGTATCATCAATTCTATCAGAAGCAATGTCACTGTTTACGACCCGTCGCAAACAGACGACTTCGAGCGTCTGGTATCGAATTTCATGGGTGAGCAAGCGTTCCGGCACAATCCGAACGGCAACCGCAAGGTCGGCTACTGCGGTGTGAAGTTCCTCGACAATTTCGACCGTGCATTTAGAGAGTATCGTCGTTCAGATTTGAATGACAAGAACCCATACCCCGGCTTCCACGTGAACAAATATGACTGGCAAGGTTTCACGCTCACGCTCGTTCGTGACGAAACTTTCCGCCAAGGTACTTCACGCCAAAACTGGTGCGTGGTTGTTGACCCTCTCGAATCGCAACTGTGCGTTGTAACTGACTTCAAGTCGGGACAATGGGCAAACAACAACGACCCACGTAAGTTAAAATACTACTGGGAATGGTGTGGTGGAATACGTCACCACAGAGAAGAAACCTCTGCAATTTTACGTACTGCATACTAATTATAAAGGGTATTTTAAAATGAGATACATCTCTCCAAATCACAGACTCACGCTGATCCAGAAAAATGGTGAAGTAGGGAGTGTTGGCACGAAGCAGTACCGTTTCGAGAATGGTGTGCTAATCATTGGGCAGGCAAAGCTCAATACGACCGGGAACGTAATTGTTCCTCAGCTGTCGAATACGGATGGCACAGCTCTCCAAATCGTCAATTCAGCAGGAAGCAGCGACCTTGAAAAAGTAGGTCTCGGGACTAACTTCTTTGAAGCTCCCGACCTAACAGTCGCTGACTCTACGCAGGCATTGACCAGCGGTCTCTACTACTTTGTAACACAGGGTACAATCGTTTTTGGCGGCACGACTTATACTGCGCCAGCTCGTTTCAAAGCCGGTTCGAGTGCAAACTTTACCGGTACAGGTACAGTCTATGCAGACTTAACAGCTGCATACTACAAGCAAGACGAAGAGAACTTCCGCGCTCAATCGTTCCCAATCGTTCATACCGGAACCACTGATGAAGGTTCTTGGAATGATTCGACATGGGGTGCAGATGCCGGTGTTGTAATCCGATAATAACAACGGGCACTGTCTCTGGCAGTGCCCATTTTTAATCTAATATAATAGAGGAAATATGGCCAAGCAAATACGTGGCGTTATTGATGACGCTATCAGCACAGACAAGCAGTACGACGATGGCGGGACTACTCGCTCGTTCCGCGAAATGAACAAAGATGAGAAAACAATATTTTGGTCAGATGCTTTATCTCTTAAAGTCATTCTATACAAAGAGTACGATGTGCTCGGAGTGCCGAAGAGAGAAATGGTTCCTGCTCAATTTGCTGCTCGGAAGTACGAGACAGATGACAAAATTCTCATACAGAAGCTTAGAGAACATGGGAGCTTCGGTGGTTCATTCGCAAACAACTTTAAAGATCATGCTGTTGATGGCGGACAACCAATGTTTTGGGAAGGTTCGCTCCCGGCGGATGTGATGAAAAAAATACAAGAAAGAGAATCTACATTCACAACAGAGGAATTTAGCTACGAGCCGGACAAGGCTCTGTCGCAGCAATACTCTGATTCAGTCTAGGAGTAAAAATCATGCCATTATCATACGGCAAAGGTTCACCTGCGGTGACGAACCCTCTTCTTACATCTATTGCGCAGGCAGTAGATGCACAGCGCAAGGTTGCTACGGTAACTACTGCGACATTCACGGTATCTAATCCGTTCAACGTAGCTTGCTCTCCGGCGGCAGGTCTTACGAGTCAGGCAATTAGTTTGCCCGAGATTACAACTGCGATTCTCGCCGATGGAGAGCCGATTACGATTACTGATGCTGCTGGTACGGCAGCATCGAAACCGATTTACGTGAGTGCTGGCTCAGGATTTTCAATCAATGGCAGTACGAACCTTACATTGAACAACAACAACGCTAGTGTGACACTTAAACCTGTGACAGCGACACGTTGGGCTGTCATTGCTAGCTATCCATAGGAGGCATTATGAATGTTCCCTCCGGCTTTCAAAATGGGATACCCCAGAAGAAAGGTGCAAAACAAGACGATATGGACAAACGTGCATATCGTCTTGGATACACTGCTGCAAATCAGCAGGTGATGAAAGTGAATTTAGAGAAAGAAAAGGCAGCATTAGAACAAGACAAAGCACAGTTCATGCAGGCCATCATTGCAATGAATATGCAACAGCAACAGGCTCAACAGCAAGCTCAGTATGCAGGAGCCGAAGCAGCAACTCGGCAGCATCTCGACGGCTACTCCAATTCTCTCGCTCAAATGCTCGGGACTGGTGGACAAGCAGGTCAAGGCATGCAGCAACAACCACAGCAACAACCACAGCAACCAATGCAATGATAAATGGACGCTACTCAATATTTCCAAAGATGCCGAGGACTGATTGACGACTCGGCTGAATCCGACCGGAAGAAAGGTTATTTCTGGCTGGATTCGGAAATCATTGACGCGCTCAATTACTCACAGTATGTAATTGCTGCTTATCTCGCTCAAAAAAACTCTTATCTCTTACAGAGATTAGTTCAAACCGTACAAGGCGTTACCGCCGTCCAAATTCCCCAAGATTACTTCTATCCGATTGCCGCTCAGGTAGCACTGAGCGGCACGTATTTCCCTGCGCAAATTTATCAAGGTGGCATATCAAGAAATTTTTGGTATTCACAGAATTTATCCGTCTTTATTTTGAAAGATTATGCGTATTTTCGAAGCCAGAATGGATACGAAGCAGGCAAGCTAGTTTACATCAAGAAACCGAGTTTAATGACGATAGATACCGGGAACGCAGCATTCTACGAAGCTCCTTCATTTGACAGGACTTTATACGATGTGATTGTATCTCACGCCAGCGCATGTTTGCTGGTTCGTCAGGAACCGACGACGCGCTTGACGAAGAACTTGCAAGGTGCATTGACATTCTTGATCAAGGACAACTCATCGCAGATTGAAGGTGAAAAATGACAGTAACGGAAGCTATTGGCTACATACGGACGCTGCTGGATGAGTCAGGAATCGAAGCATATACGGACAACGACATAGCAGATGCGCTCGTTGAAGCATCTATATATAAGGCAAGGGAATACTACCAACGTGGCGAGAAGGAAGCTATACGTAATTTGTACAGAGAAGACAACATTATGTCATCGGGGACAGCATCAGAGACAATTATGAACATCGAGTCTTGTTTGCTCAAGACAAAAGCTGCTCAGGTTGCTCCAATGGTATCTGCGATATTTGTACCTTACGAAGAGTATAAGTGGAAACAGTATCCAAATCCATCGACCAATGACACAGTTTCAGGGAGAGCAGAATTCTCCTACTACGGTGATACAGTGTATCACAATGGCTTATCAGCGCTCATCGGGTATTACAAGTTACCTTCTGCCCGTGGGCTGGCGCAGCAACTAGAACTTGCTGAATACACACACCCGGCAATTGTTGATTATGCTGCTGCGAAAATTTACGAGTTTGAAGTCCCGGACAAGGACCATGGTTTGCTTGGCAAACTCTATGACATAGAAGCTATATTACAGACAATAGGAACGATGCAATGATAACATACTCATCCATGACTCTCAAGCAGGCAATAGACGAAATTATGCTGAGGGTGCGTAAACTATCGACGTCGGTAAATTTCGACCGGCAGCTTGCTGTTATGTATCTCAACAGAGCGCGTAGAACAGCTATGGCGATGTCATTGCCTACGAAAGATTGGGCGTATGTAAAATCTGTGGCTATATCTAATGGCACCGAGTTACCGCAGGATTTTGTACGTGGTCTGCGTGTCATGCTCAAAGACCCCTCAGCGACTGACTATGTATCCGCCCGTAAGATAGAGCCGGAAGAATGGTGGACGCTTACCAATACTCACCGGTCGCATTCATTCTCAGCTGCAACGAATTCATTCCCAGTGTTCACTCTATGGGGATCGGATGATAGTTCTGTTGCTGCTTGGAACAGCAAGGGACTGATAATTAAGGTTGCTCCTTCGACAGTGACGGGGAGGATTGAGTATTATGCTGAGTATCCTGACATGAGTCAAGAGACAGAAACATTGAACGTGCCCTATGAAACAGAAAACCTAGTCATATTGCTTGCTCTCGTTGCTATCTACAACAAACTTGGCGAGCAGTCAAAGGCAGTAGAGACATACAAGCAGTATCAAAGTGGTATTATGGAGATACGGCAAAACGACATTCAGATGCGACAAGTCGCTGGAATCAACCTCCAGTCACAAGCATCATCACTACCTACTAACATCAGGAATTAGGAGATAGCATGCCATATAACATGTACCAGTACATCGACGAAGTAAAGACACGCAGCCCTCGGTATGACATACAGTTAGAGTTAGACGACTTGACTATTGAGATGCTAATTAACAGAGCCCGGCGGGATGTGCAGATGGCAACATTGCCGTTGTTCCGGGAGCGGTATGGGCGGATAGCTACATTATCAGCGGTACCAAACCTTGTGAGTGATTACGCATCGGGTTCAGTAGCTTGGTATTCTATTGCTCTTCCTACGGATTTCATTGAAGAAGTTGTAGTTTACCTAACGTCAGCTACCCGGCAATGGGAAGCAAGAAAGCTTTCGAAGCCGGAAATGGATAATATCGCCCGAAATTCTTGGAATGCTCCTACGGCAAATGCTCCGGCGTTTGTAGTAGAGAAGGACCCGGCAAGCTCGACTGCAATTCTCTACATCAGTAAAGGTAGTGGAGTGGTCGCAGCAAATGAAACGGAGATTTGGTATGTTGCAGCGCTCCCATATTTGCAGGCATATCCTGACTCTGGTATTCCTGACCCTGAGCGTAAGATGTCGTACCAGTGGGAAGAACTTGTCGTGCTGTGTGCTTTAGCGAAAACCTATGAGATGTCACAGTTTCAAGGCGCGAAAGAACTTTTGCTCTCAGACATACAGACTATCGTGACACTACTCGAAGAAGGCTACAAAACAAAAGTAGATAGACCGAAACTATTATTGCCAACACGTGATAGTTTAGTCCCGAACGTACCAATCCTTGACGTACCTATCAAGGAGGGGCAATGACATGGAAGTGGTATTAAGTAAAGCACTTGAGCTAATTATCGGTCTTATTGGCGTAGCCGCATCACTATACATTTACTATAAAAAAACCAAAAAAGAGAGAGACATCTCTAACCAACAACAAACCGAAAAAATATTGGCTTCAATGAAAGAACAGCAAGAGAAGGAATTGAAAGCAATAGAAGCTCAAAACAAAGAGCGGGAAAGATTGGACGGTATCAATGCAGAACAAGACAAGCGAACATTGCAATTGGAATATGAGATAAGAGAGACAAAAAAGGAACTCTCTACTATTAATGACCAATTACAGCATGTAACTGTGACATTAGAATCTATGCATCAGGATATTCTCAACATTACTTTAACCATACAGAAGCTCGCAAACAGAGCGCCTGCGAGGAGAAAAAATGCCGGTACTAATTAGACATGAGTATCCAGAAGAACTCAAGCTAAAGGCGATGTACTTTCTTGAGGCGATGTTCGATATGGATAGAAAGTTCGACGAGGGTTCTGAATTGAATGTCAGAGCTGATATGGCTATGTGCATTATATGCGGAATGAACTTCTATCAGCCACCGGCTGACAACACCCCCTCAAATCTTGTAATTGTAGATGGATTAAAAGAACTTGTTCTCCCACTTAATGTCGAAACGGAAAATGGAAATGACAATAACAGTCCCGAAATTGAACCAATTTGAAACGCCATTTACTGTTTCGGCAATTTGCGCTGAAATAGTAGTAGAACCATTGCGCACGGCCTATATCTCGCACGATAACGCCGAGCTTATGGATCGCATTGGTGAAAACTTACTAGATTAACATGTCAACATTCATCGAATTATACTCAGACTTTCAGGAAGAGGTAAAACTCTACCATGCCGATGCTACGGTTTCTAACCGTATGTTCATGCGGTATATAGCTCGTGCTGCGAAGTCGTTTCAGAGACAGGTGAAAGTTGTTGAGAACAAGAAAGTAATTTATGCAGATAATGAGTTCTTTCTTGGCAACGATGTGCTTGAGATTATAGAACTTACGGATGAAGACAACAATCCGTTGCTGCCGATGACGTATAAGCAGGCTCGGCATGAGATTCAAGTATCCGCACCGGAAGTACAAGGTATCCCGGATAACTATTACATTGGTGCTGGTCTGATTAATTACCGGCGACGCATCAACCGTGCAGAGAATGTTGCTG
>JACCDG011721588.1_pt1 | contig 33326 bp, 26 predicted proteins | sample 7442471 | NCBI WGS metagenome assembly JACCDG01 (sample SAMN15323444, study PRJNA562643) | freshwater metagenome | isolation source: river surface water | place: USA:Blue River Watershed | collected 2017-08-17 | reverse complement strand
TCTTACTCCAAAGCATCCTCGGGGTCTGCATCTTGTTCCTCGTGAATGGGCTTACCAGGATTGACGATAACTGCGGCGTTAGGAATATCTCGGGTCAGAGTATTGCCGCCTCCTTTTTGTTTGTGGCTTTGCTTTTTACCTTTTTTTGAGCATCTTGTCTTGGATTTCAGGCGTCTTGTCTTGAGTTTTCTGAGGGTTTGACGAAAGCGTCTATTCGCGAAGCGCATCTTCTAGTGTTAGAGGAGGGAATTGATTGGTGAAGCAAACCATTCTTGGTGGTCTCTGCGAATACGCAGTATCATAGACCATAGCTCTCATCTTATGTTCTTGCGTGGGCGGATGCTTTTTGCATGCTGTTTTCAAGTATTTTTCAAGTTGTTCTCGTGTATCAGGTGCTCTCAGGGGCTTTTGCTTCTGCAGATGCAAAGCACGCATCGGATTGAGAGCTTTTCTTGTAATCAGCGCTTGCTGATTAGGACAGGAAAGATGAGAATGTCCTTTCGTCAAACAGATACAGCAATGCAGAGATCGGCGCAGCGGACATTCCATTTCCGTATGCTTTGTGGCTAAGCTGTGTAAAAGGGGAGTGCAATGTTTGCACATAATTGCGGATGCTAAGATAGAGGGTACTTACCATGGCGTTGGCTCGACACATTCACTTTTTTTTCACCATGCGGGAGCAAATCAAATTGTATCACTGGCAGACGCACTCTTTTGCAAGACACAAAGCCACCGATGACGTGGTCAAAGAACTTGATGAACTCATTGATGAATTCGTAGAAGTATGGATGGGTAAATACGGTCGCCCCACGATGACGAAAGGAACCGCCACGATTTCGGTCAAGAATATGAGCGAGACCACGGCCATTCGTTTTGTCAAGCACTGCTTAGACTACATCCAAGGTGATTTGACCAAGTCGTTAAAAGGCGACGATACAGATTTGGCCAACCTCCGAGATGAGATGCTAGGGAATTTACACAAGCTTTTATATCTTTTTACGTTGAAGTAATGGATTCTGTACAGGTAGCGAAATTTGTGTCAAAGGAGGGGTCTTTCACCTGGACAATGACAACCAATGGATACAAGAATTACACTCTGAATCTTGTATTATGGTTGCGCGAGGTCGCAAACGTGCCGTGGAAGCTTTGTGTGATTTGCTGCGACCGTGAATCTTGGGACTTTTTCCGGCGAGAAGGGGTTCCTTGTGTCTTCTATACCGAGAAGATGGAAGGAGGCCAGATAAATGTCAGTGTGTTTGGCTCAGCCAGTTTTGCCCGTTTGAATGCAAAGAAACTCGCTATCCTGGACTGGGTTGAACAACATACTAAGGAACTGGGCATTCGCAAAAGTCTGTATCTGGATGGCGATATTGTCGTGGCTTCGGACCCGTGGCCTTATTTAGACAAGATTTCGGAACCCAATATCTGGTTTCAATGTGATTGCAATCATGCCCAAGCGCATACCGAGGCTTGTAAAAATATTTGCTCAGGATGCATCTTTCATATTCACGACGAAGGTCAGCCGTTAGCTCTTTACAAGTTTGACGCTGACCAATGGAAAGCGTCTGACTTCCAAGACCAGCCGTATATTGCTAGTCGCCTCAGGCTTTTGAACACCCCCTTTTACACTCTTCCTCGCAGCCTGTTCGGCAACGGTGGGTGGCAGATGGGTGGAGCTTGGAAAGAGACACCCTGGATTCTCTTGCATTATAACTACTTCGTTGGAAATAAGAAGAAAAGTGCGATGCAAGCGGCAGGACATTGGCGCATTTCTTACTAGAACCATGAGCGGCAACGGAATCTTGAACCCGAATATCGTGCAGCCTTTTGCTTCCACCTTTCAAATCTTGTCAGCGTATCCCTTTGTCACAACCCGTAAAGATTTGGCACAAAGTGAATATTTACAAGGAAAACAAGATTGGTATCACTTCAATAATGTTTGGGCCTACAATTACACGATAAGCACCTTGAATGGTGCTTCTGGACAAAAAAAATATGCTCCTTATTATTTTATAACAAATGAAGAAAAAGTATCTTATATAAGAGGTCAGGCCCTGCATATAGCTGCGTATTCGACGATTGCCACAACAGGTATTTTTAACAATATCTCCTAGTAGAAGATGTCAGAGAATACTCCTGAATGGTATGCTCTTCCGAGAGGGGGATTTATCAGCACTATTTTTACGTTTCAAAGTAAAGATATTCAGAATCAGGCCAATGCTACCTATGTCCATAAATCCACTGTAGATGCTAGTTACGCTGCCGCCAATTCCAATCAGAAATACAATTTTAAGACGGATAGGGAGCGTATGTTATACATTATCGGGCAACGGGGGACTGTGCCACGGGCTTCTGGTTACTAGAGGCCTGTAATTTGTATTTTTCTTCCCGTTTTTGTTGTGCGGCTTTTTCGGCGAGCCGTTTTACAGATTCGTCAAACTGATTCATATAGTCGCCAAAATAGGCCAGTATATGAATTGGGACGCGAAGAGGGCGAGGTTTGGGTTCCATGTGTGGTAGAGGGGGTTGGTGTTTGTTGGAGGGGACAAGACATCTCAATTTTTGCTGTGAAAGTCAGTTGCCCTATGCATCGCTTCTTGTGTTGTTTGTTTGAGCATTTGTCTGTAGGTAGCAAGAGCAGGAGCGGCTTTTGTTTGCCAATCTTCAAATAAAGCAATGGATTTTTTATCTTCAGAGAGCTTTCCGATAACAGGGGAATTCTCGATGCCATAGAGGAAGACATCGCAGGTGGTTGGATTGACAACGTAGGGAACGCCTTGGACTGTTAAGACTTTCGTAGACATAGTGTAAAAGGAGGTGCTTCTTTATCATCACGCTGCAATCAATCAATTTTAACAGCGTAAAGTAGATGCAGACCCGAAAGAGTCACAATGCCTTATTCAAACGTATCTTTCGTCGTGCAGGACGTAACAATAAAAGCAAAGAGTTGAAAGATAAACTGCAAATCAAATTGGCTCAACGATTGGCGACTGCAAAAAAGGCTGCGAATGGCACCCCTCTGACAGGGGAAGCGTTAGAGAAAGCAATGAATACCTTTTTGGCAACATTGAGCACTGAATATCCAGAGTATGCGAAGGAACCGAATAGTCCTGTTGCTGCACCTGTGCAAGCTACCGCAACCACAACAACCACAAGTGCTACGACAAGTAGTGCGTCCAGTTTGCCTAATTCGACAGGAAATGCCATCGTGCGTAGAACATTAGCCCAAGGAGACTGCTTTTTCAGCAGTATCTATCGTGGAGCCTTGGAACGTGGTCTGGCGCTCGACTTGGCCACTTGTCTGGGTGTGCGTGCCGATACCGAGATGCATTTTATTACGGATGTTCGTAATCAAATGGCAGATTATATAACCAAATATGGATTATTAAAAGGAAAAGATAGATTTGGTGCAAATTCAGATACATGGGACTTTTTAAAGGAATTAAAGGATACGGCTACGTATCAGGCGGCATCCTGGGATTTTCCTCCTTGGTTTATCAGCGAATTTGGGTCCGATGGAAGTAAATTAGGAACCAAGGCTGAATTTACCAAGAAATTTGCAGCGGGCATTCGGAAAATGGGAAACTGGGTTGGCGAACTCGAAGTCAATCTCTTTCGTCATCTTCTGGAAGAAAAGAAGTGTCCTTTCCAAGTCGATGTGTCGCGCACCATGCCTAAAACTGTTGCGAAAACAGCGAATGGAAAGCATGTGATTACCACGTATAATCCTAGGTCTGGCCACTATGAATATTTTTCCTTTGAACTTGACAACAAGGTCGCCATGTTTCCAGAGGCCTATCCTCCTCGTCCTGTCACTGCTACAAGTCAGACGGCCAAGATACCTGTGAAACAAGCCGTGTCCTTATTATCTATGCGTGCTCAGCAGCAACAAATTACTCCTTTAGCCATGCCTACTACTACGACTACGTCTACGTCGTCAGGTCCGTGCACGATTTTATATGACCCTTGCACTGGAAAAGTTCTGTCTCCCAATACACTGGCGGAATTAGAAAAAAGAGTGGCTGCTCTCAAAGCCACAAGCGTTGGTAGTGTGACGCGATTGATTGGTGGTTCTAAACGAAAAACTCGCCGTTTCCGCTTGCGTGGTTAGCCCAGAAAGCATCGTTCACGACAAACAGGGCAAAGCTTGGAGGATTTGAGCCATCTTTGAATCGCAGGCTTATAAAAGACATGGTAGCAGGGGCCGACGCAGCAGGCCGTTTCTAATTTGATAGGCTCCATCGAAATGGGACACACTTCACGTTCCAACTCGGCTTCCAAGACTACGAGATTCACCACATGTGGCCGAGGCTTGAGTTGCTTTTGCAGCGTTAAAAAATCTTCTTGTTCTTTTTGAGCAAGCGCAAGAAGTTTTTCTATTGGAATTTGTAGCATAGAATGATTTAAGACCTGAATGCCATCTTCTAATTGCTGTGTTAAAAGGGAGATTTCTTGTTGATGACTTGTCATGCTTAATTATCTAACATCTAGAAAGTTTAGACCTTGATACGGAAAGCATAGTATCCACTGCTCATACGATAACTCATATACAAATCACGTCTTTTTTTCAAACGTGGAGTTCGAGGAATCTCATTCAATTCTTTGAGACTAGAATAATGGTCAAGTCCATATTTGGTAAGTATATCTGTTTGACGACGATAATAGAGCCCTCTATATGCCATAGCCGAACGCTTGGCTTTTATCTTTGCAAATTCTTGTTTATATTTGGTTTTTCTTCCTTTCAAATAATCAACGACATGTTTTGTTTCTTCTTTAAAATTATTCTGTAAAATCCTTAATTCTTTCAAAAATTCACGTTTGGCTTTTCCAAACTTTACACCTATATCTCTCAACGCCTTCACCTCTTTACGAAACTGGGGTTCTTCATTCCACACGTCACGAATCGTTTTCCTTTGAGGTCTTGGCAGAGGACCAATAAATGTTCGTTGGGGTTGTTCATCCTCACCATCGTCGTCATCATGGTCTATATAATTCACAACCCAAGCAATTTGTTCAATAGGAAAAAAAGGAACGTTGCAGATAGGACATTGACCAATAAAATCATTTGTTGTAGATTCTGCAAATAAACAGAGAAAGTGAACTTGATGGCCACACGGGACTTGGAAGGCGGATTGCCGACCTGGACAAGGGTTTTGATGCATTCGTTCGTTCTGGACGCAAATGCAACAAAAATCATGGGTTTCTTCGGGTTGTTGTTGTTGAGGTTCTTGGTTTTGTGTTAGAGGAGGGGTTTGTTCTTCCATTCTTTTTGTAGTGTAGCCTTTGGGCTTTAAAAGTCGTCACTCATCGTGAAGGTCATTTCTTCGCGTTTCTTGCCGACTTGGGCTTTGCCGTAAGTGCTCACACGTTTTTCGAAGAAGTTATCCTTGTTTTCGAGGGAAATACGTTCCATGAAGCTGAAGGGATTGGTGGCCGAATAGGCTTTGGGATAGCCGAGTTGCAAGAGCAATCTATCCGCGACGTATTCAATATACTGCGACATGAGCTTGGCGTTCATGCCAATGAGTTCACAGGGGAGCGACTTGGTGATAAACTGCTTTTCAATCTTGACAGCTTCGCGGATAATCTTGTGGGCTTGCTGCTTGGTGAGACGGTTGGCCAACTTGGTATACAAGAGACAGGCAAACTCGGTATGGAGGCCTTCATCGCGGGCGATGAATTCATTTGAGAGTGTAAGCCCAGGCATTAGACCACGTTGCTTGAGCCAGAAAATGGCACAGAAGGCGCCACTAAAGAAGATGCCTTCGACTGCCGCGAAAGCCAAGAGACGCGTAGCGAAACTGGCTTCCTTGTTTTCAATCCAGTTCAAGGCCCATTCCGCTTTTTTCTGCACACATGGAATGGTCTGTGTAGCACGAAGCAACTTGTCTTTTTCAACAGGGTCCTTGATATAGGTGTCAATCAAGAGCGAATACGTTTCGCTGTGAATGGCTTCAAGCAAGTTCTGGCAACTGTAGAAGAATTTGGCTTCTGGCCATTGAACTTCACGCATGAAACGGAGCGCCAAGTTTTCCATGACAATGCCATCACTGCCGGCAAAGAAACCTAGAATATTCTTGATAAAGTAGCGTTCATTCTCGGAAAGTTTTTCCCAGTGGGTCATATCTTTGCTCAAATCAATCTCTTCAGGAGTCCAGAAGACTGCCATGTGATGCTTGTATTTTTCCCAGATATCAGGATGGCGAATGGGGAAAATCACGAAGCGTTCATCAGAACCGTCCAACATCGGTTCAGGCAAAGTTGCGATATGATGCGAAGCAGCGACTGCTGCAGGCTCGGCTCCTGAGATGTCTGTTAGAGGGGGAAGTTGAGGAAGGGGAGGAGCAGAAGGGGCTTGTCCTTTGAGATTTGGACTGGTAGCAGGTGTCTTTTTGCTGCGGGATTGTTTCTTTCCTGCTGATGCTGGACGGCCGCTGCCGTTGCCAGTATTGCCGGCAGAAGGAGGCCGGGTGGTTTCGGTGGTTGCGGTGGTTGAGGTGGTTTCGACAGGAAGAGAAGTATCGGTTGCAAAGGAGACAGAGGATTCCATTTTGGAGTGAAGCGTTTTAGTAGCATCCAAGAAAGTTGTGGACATGGTGAGTGCATTTGGAAATTTGGAAGGCGGGCAGCCAATTTTTACTTTTGTAGGCACTGGGTAGAATGAAGGAATCTGTGCAAAAGGGGCTACTCGCTCTCATTCTTTTATGTATAGTTGCCGCTCTCGGTGTATATATCATAGGATTGCCTATGATTCCAAATCCTGAAAAGGAAGGATTTGATGCCAGAAGCAAATCGGCTCTCAAAGACTGTGAAGGCAAATATCAAGACTGTATAAATCAGGGAGGAAATCCTGTGGATTGCACAGGGCGTTACAATACATGCAGCAGTGTGGCCGCTTCCAAGAATCCTCTCGTGAATCGTGGAGATACGTCCACTCCCACAGGTGACCGTGACAAGCAACTCAGTGCTCCTGCTGCTCTCCAGAAATCGGGAAAGATATGGGCTCCCAACTATACAGGCCTGTATCAAGGACTGGCTGCCGAATCCCGAGCGCCTTCTGAGCCTGAAAAAGAAGCCTCGTGGTATGACAAAGTGGTCGGCTTCTTTTTTGGCACAGGTCCCAAAATTGACGGCTTTGCCTCCTATGCACCGTATCAAAAGTGTGAAAAAGACTTTACTGCCTGTCTAAGAAGCGGAGGCAAGTCTACAGATTGCAAAACCATTTACGACAAATGTATTGCAGATGCCCAAGTGCAGCGCACGAAGGAAAACAAAGCTTCCTGTGAAGATTCAAAAACAAAATGTCTAGCTGATGCTGAAAATTCAAAAGAAGAAGAAAAAGAAGGAAAACGAAAAGAATGTAATCGTATTTATGATATTTGTATAGCAAATGTCAATCCTGTCAATACAAATGTTCAAACGACAAGCACAAGTCCTATTCGCGATGCTTCTGGAAATTTAGTTAAATATGCTGGAAGAGATTATAGTCAAAATGATATCAATAATCCCTATTATTTTAACTTGGCCAATACATCCAATCCCTTTTCCAGAGAATTAAATGCGGGCGATTATGCAGCCTTGCAGAAGTATGCGTTGGCCGGTGCAGGCGGTGATACATCTTCTTCCAAAGCCTTCTTAGCTTCGATTGCGGCCAAAGTCGCATCTGACCAAGGCGTCACACGTGCCACGGATGCGCAACTCGCGGCAGCCCAGGGAGGGGACCAAGAAGAAATCCCTGATGCGGCTACGTATACTCCATCCACAACTTCCCCTCTAGCACCCCATCAAACACCTGGAAAGATTCAAGTCCAGTTGAAGCCCGAAATCGCCTCGTATTTGACGAATCCTAGCCTTCGCGCCAACGTGCGCCAAGAAACAAAAAATGCAATTGCTGATGCTTTGGCTTCTGTCGATAACGAATACGAAATCAAGTATGTGTATGCATAAGTGAAGAGATTAGACTGCTGTTGTGGTTTGATAGAACGCTTTGACTTTCGGATGAGACTTGAAAGCTGACGCAGCCAAGTCATGAATATAGAGACTATCTAAATCTTTTACACGACTGAGAGCAACGTAGGCTTGACCAAATTCAAAGGTCTTTTCGCCGACGTCAATCAGTGCACAATCAAGAGTTGACCCCTGCGACTTGTGAATGGTAATGGCATACGCAAGTCGGAGAGGAATTTGGCGACGTTTGACGCCAGGCATATCGGGAACTTCCCAGGACGCATGTTCTACAGGAAGTTCTTGACCATTACGGAATTTGACAATCGGTATACAAATAGAGGCATCCGCACCGGGATTGAGTTTCATCGCTTCTTGCTGCATTTTAATGGCTTGAAGTTGTGTTTCTGTTTCTTCCATGATTTGGTCGATTGTCGGCAACATACGGAGTTCGGATTCTGTCAAGAGAGAAGGGTCGCGGGTTTTCAAGCTTAGAAGATGCTGGTGTTTTGTCTTGAGGTCAGAATGTTGAGCTTGAAGAGTTGGATGGGAATAGCCGATGACGACGCCTCGGCTGCCATTGACCAGTCCTTGTTCGGGGTCTTTGTTCACGATGAGCATGACTTGTGCACCGATGGCGAGAACGAGACTCGGTGTATATTGGGCATTGCCATCCATTTTTGCGATAGCCTGTAAAAGGGTGGGGTCGGATTCGGAGAGTCCTTGGGTTGCGGGAATCGGCAAGAAGACTGTTGTGGCTTTGAAGGTTTGGCGCTCGGTCGTGAGCTTTTTGAGATGTTCCATGTTGATGCGGTCCACTTCGACCCTGCGTGTAAACAGCATAGTCGGTTTGATTTGGCTTTGTGTATAGTCAAGGCCCATGCGACTGGCCAGGACACGAAGACTGGGTTTCGTCAAATCACCTCGTCGAGCTTCATTTAAAATGCTTTGGAACTTGGCATCTTTTTGGCGCATACCTTCGGTGAGCTCGATGGTTTGCAGCTTGAGCTCTTGCCACAAAGGACTTTCAAAGACAAACGCGGTGTCGACTTTTTCATCTCCTTCTTGTTTGACGACAGGAGGGAGCTGAAAGAAGTCGCCTACGAGGACAAGTTGGAGGCCGCCAAATGGACGGTGCTCACATTTCCGCACTTTGCGTCCGATTTCGTCGAGCTTTACGAAGAGTTCAGGCGTCATCATGCTGATTTCATCGATAACGAGGATATCGGTAGAGACCCATCGTAAATGAGCTCTTCGTGATTTTTTAATGGCTTTGACGAGCAAAGGCACAGCATCGGTGCCGAGGCCGATGCCTGCCCAGCTATGCAAGGTTTTGGCTTTGGGGTGTAAAAGGAGGGCTGCGCATCCTGTGAGGGCAGTGAGCGCCATGGTCTTTGCAGTTTCCTTGTGAATCGCATCATAGACAAGATTCAGGAGAAAGGACTTGCCTGTCCCTCCTGGACCGGTGAGAAAGATGGACTTGCCATCCAGAATCGTGTGAAAGGCTAGTTTTTGTTTTTCATTCAAGAAATCGACAAACTGTGAAGTCATACAAAGGGTGTACCTTTCACTCTTTGTAGGGCTGATTAAGTCAATTTTTACAGGCGTGGTTTTTTCTGTAACTCAGAAAGCCAGGTATAGACATCATAGACATCTACTGAAGATTCAGCTGCTTGACCGAATAATTTCGCCTCTTTCCCCAGTTTCACAGTTCGCCCATTCAGGGACAACCGTTTTTCCTGTTTCCAACCCTCGACCAGGAGGTCGAGCATGCCTTTGATAGATGCCTCTTGGAGTTGAAAATATTCACGAGCCTTTGACTTGAGAGGATACGCCTCGGTATACGGATTTCGTAATTGTTTAGCTTGTTTGGCTAAGCTATTCGTGAGCAGCGCAATCGCTGTTATATCGTCATGCAAGTCTTCGAGCCGTTGGATGAATTCTTCCATCCGCTTCATCTGTTTTCGCGTTAGGTGTTTAGACGACTTATAGGATGATGGAGCTCAGCTTGAAAAATCCATGCGGGCTCTTCTTTTGATGTCGTGTGCACGTCAACAATCATATGGGCGGGCAGAAATAGGAGGTTGCCTTTTCTTAACTTCACTTCCAGATACTGAATTTGTTGTAAAAGGGGAGTATCTTGAGGTGTCAAGCTCTGAAACACTCGTCCTTTCCATGACTTGGGCAAATAGGGAATCATTTTCTGCATCAGCAAATTGACACTGACTTCACCTTGGGTCGGCATCAAGATAGTTTGATAGGCAGTTGTTTGAAAGAGGCCGCGATGATGAGGCCACAGGGACGTTTTCGCGGAAAAGAGCCAGGAGGTGTAAGAGGAGGGTTGTATGGAAGGATACAAGGATTGTTGAAACCAAATCTCAAGACCTGATTCTTTGGCTAGCCATTCGGCAGTGGCTTGTTGAAAGGAAAACGTGGATAGGCGACTTGGATTCGTTAGAATCATGCCCAAGCTTTCGGTCGGTGTGATACGCATCCTAAGGAGGTGTGGACGTTTCTGGAGTTCTTGGTCGGTTCCCAGGTTGGGCGTGGGAAAGTCACTCACCACGATAGGCGAGCGGTCTTGGTAGAGAGTCGGAAGCTCTTGGATTCTCTCGTATTCTAGTTGCAAGATTTGGAACTCTTCATTGGCCTGCTTGTAAAAGAGCACGCAGATGAAAAAAGCGACGGCAGCGACGATGATAAATTCTAAGAGCATTATTGCTGCTTCTGATGTTTTGACTTCTTCACAATTTTCTTGGTCTTACGCGGCTTTTGACAGTCGCCGTGACAGGGTGTAAAAAGGTTGGGCATGAACTTGCGATTCTTGATATTCGTGAGTTCTTGCTTTGAGAGAGGTCTCTTGGCAACACGCACGGTATTGTTGACGCGACGACGAACGGACTTGGTGCCTTTTCCGTTTTTTACACTCACAGCTTCTGTCACTTCTTCCATGTGTCCGTTTACTTGTTTGTAGTGGGTTTGCACCGAATGAAAGGTGTAATGTTCCTGCATTTCTCTCTCTAACTCAAGGCACGAAGAGAGGTAGGGATAGGTCCAGGGGTGCCCTGCTTTTTTACGAGGTCAGGGCGTTGCACAGCGTAGCGGTCTTGTTTTGTGGTATTATTGAAAATACGAGGACTGCGTGCCCATGCTGCTGTTTGAGCTTCTTGGACGCAGTCATAGGGACCATCACGAATGCAGGCCATAGGGAAAGCCAATTCTTGCACAAATTTATCTTGAGGAAGTCTATCTGGCACTAACACATTCGGACGATACATATCTCCAGAACGAGGAGGGATATAGTCATTGCGCTCACAGGTGCCGAGAGGACGGTCTAAGCGGCGCAACAAGGATTCGTTGTCTACCGCCTCACGATAACGACTCGGAGGGTAGACGGTTCCACCTGTAGGATACACAACGTCGTCAGCAGGACGAGGAGCATCCTCAAATTCTTGACTAGTGACATATTGCAGACAGACACGAGTGTAAGGACGCGGGTCGAGCGGTGTGCCGACTTGCTGTGAGGGCAAGGTGCGACGAATGATTTGTTCAGGGTCCCAGTGGCTTCGGATACAGACGGGAGGGAACAGATTTGGATTTTTGGTTTGTGCATCTTGAAACGGATAGACCTCTTTGGTTTTCAGCATATTGCGTGTAGGACCCACGGCTTCAGGAGGAGGGCCTGACCAAGGAGGCAATTGACGAGGAGCAAGAGGAATGGCAGCCATTTACTAGTGGAGAAGGGAAAAACTAATAGATAGGCGGTGCAGGTTCACCGCGTTTGGGGTCCGCGGGTGCAAATGCCATCTTTCCAGGAATAGAAACAAGTTCTGTGCGTTCCGTGACATTAATGGTCATATTCCATTCTGCGTCGTTGTTATCGATAATATTTCCTTTGGCATCTATCCACTGGAAGGCGAGTTTGTTCAAGCGAAACAGAGGTGGGTTGAATGTAATAGGATTATGGATAAAGGTTGTGGCATTTCCACCGAAGTTTGTTAAGAGCAATTTACAGTAATACTGATTCGTGGTACCTGTGGCTTCACGGCTTGTTCTATAGTTTTCTTTTCCTCCTGCATCCATCTTGTTAATATTAAATTCAGGATTGAGTCGTAAATAGATGAAATCTTGTTGAATCTTGAAGAAGCTACTGCCTGTGTGAATCGTCGTAAATGGAGTATCTGCTTTGTCGTATCCCAAGTTCCAGCCGAGGCCCCATTCATCGTCCAGTGTCACAAAATTCGGTGTCAAGATATCTCTCCACATAATTTTGAACAAGAGAGGGTCAATAAAGCGCTGACGGGTTAAGGCTGACTCAGGAAGAATATATTTTAAGTCTTTTTGGATAAATGTGTTCATATTGTTTTTGAGCTCAGCTTGAATATTCGACAAAGTCGCAGAGTTTGTAATATAGGAATCATAGTAAGCTTTGTATTGGGCCAAGAAATGGCCAAAATTAGAGGATGTCAAGTTACTTCCTGCATACCCTGTATTGATATTCGAGCCAAAGTTCCTGTTTGTAAATGTATAGTTGCTGTTAAATCCCAAGAGAGTATTGTAATACACTGGATTAAATTCGGATGCATTTCCTTGTGAATACAACACTTCTGCAGAAATATCTAAGAGTCTCACAAAACCAAAATCGTAACGATTTGGCAAATAGAAACGTAACATGGTTTGAAAGGCTTCTGTCGGCAAGTATCCACGGACAGCTAGATAGTAGTCATTTATATAGTTTGATGACGCATTACTATAATTTGGATATAAAGGTATATCCATTAAATAAGAATTAAAATAATAACCATTGAAACTGATGTCGCTCACCATAAAGTTACTGTTTCTCTCAAGACCCCATTGTCCATTATTCGCTGAAATATCAAGGATAAGCTTCTGGTAGTTCGAGTAAGCAAACATACACACGTGAGGAAATTCTGGATACTTAATACTTGTCAAGTCCACAATGGGCGTATTACCGTTGGTAAGTTTGCGCATCTCAATCTTGACTTGAGGGAAAAAGATTTGCCAGGCTATGTTGAGCGAAACTGGTGCATCAAACGCATCGTTACGATTTCCCATCAAAACAGGGTCTGAATCAAAGAGGAACCATTTGGACCCGTTAGCACCCCCAAAGATACGAGACGGCACAATGCCGTTACTGTTCGCATCACGTAAGTTTTGCACAGATTCATCGACAATGGTATTACTAAACGACAAATTGCCAGTGGGCTGGTAGTTACGAATCTTGTAAAAACGACTAGGGAAATAGTTAATGGATGTCAAAAGCACTTCTTCTACATCTTTATTTATAGTCACTGCCAATTGAGAATAGTTGGGTGGACGACCCCCTGTATTCTGTATATTTATGGTATATCCTGTGCTTGTTCCACCGATATATCCACGCGTATCTGTAGGATTGAAACTAAACAGATTCAACGTGTTAAAACCGACATTCTGTGTTTGGGTCGCAGTAAAATACAAGAATATACCGCTGGGGTCCATGGCCAATTCAGACCAGCGTTTATTCGCATACGTATACTGCACCATATTGGCAGATACATCTGAATAGGCCACAGTCCCCTGTAACACAATTTCATCTGTATCTGACCTCAAAGATGTCATAAACCATCGCTGACTATTGTGGAACACAAACTTTTGCACTTGCAAAGACGTATTCGAAAAAGTATAGTTTGGATTTTGAGGCAATTCTGTGAGAACCCCAGAATAAGGCTCATACACCTTAAAACGCAACTTGTTGTTCGACGCACCCACGAAACAATAGTTACTGGCGTTTCCAGAAACGGCTAACAGCGATGTATTTTCGGCATCTGGAAATATTTGCTGCAGGGTGAGTTGGTTGACGAGGGTGTTCGCAAACGAACGTGCCGGCGGTGTCGTGGGTGTAAGAGTGTTATAGGTGGTGTAGGAACAGATGGCAAAGTTACCATTTTGGAACATCATTGTCTTCGGTATAGAAGCTACTAAAAAGGTTGGACGTATAGGCATATTTGACCAGGCATTAAATGCATTGCTATCTGTTGTGACGGCAATGCCTTGAAGATAATGCACATGACTGTTCACAATAGGAATACTTTGTTCGTATACGCTTACAGATTCATCTGCACTTCCTTGCGGTCCATAGACAGGGTCAGCATTGGACGTGGACAACACCACCCCTTGACCTGTGGGTGCTGCTGAATTATCGTAGAACTTCAATTGTGTATAGGGTGTATTGGCCAGAGGGTAAGCCACAGGAGACCCGCATAAATTCTGAATCACATCGACAGTCGCTGTACTCAACTGCGTCTTGAGTGTTGAAATGTTGATATTCGAGATATTCCAATTACTATAAGAGGGGAAAGTGAAGGGCACGACTGAATAGTAGGTATTGGCATCGCCAATAAACATTTTTCCAGACTGTGTAAAACCTGATATCGTAAAGTTACTTCTTGAGACAAGTGAAGGATAATTGGAATAGGTATAATAGGTTCCATAGGCTGAATCTACACCCAAATTTAAATTACTTGCATTGTAAGTGGTCTTCTTTTGCAAGAGACAAATGGCAAGAGCATTTGACAAGCTTATAAAAGAAGTTGCAGATGTAATAATTTCAGACGTAAAAAATATGGCTAATGCATGAATATGACGATTTTTACATCCTGCCACTTCTGGATTTACAAAATTATCCTTGAATGTGATACGGTCGATTGCCCAAGTTCCATCGCCTGGTAAAAACATCCAACCAGAAAGACCTGAGCCCAACGTAATGGTCTGATTCGTGCCCTTGTAATTGTAACCAAAAACAGGACCTCCTGTTGTGTTACTTGTATAAGGACTGATATATGGAGTTATGTCAGAGGAAGTATAGGTGACTTCTGCTGTATCAGGCATATAATGTGTTCCGTAATTATGCATAATTTTATAGGAACGAGCTGCTGTTCCTTTCCAGGTATAGGGGAAGTCGGCGTTCGACGTGAGCAGCGCATTTCTTGATGTCGAATAAAAATAGGATTGTGCTGTCAAATCATAGGGTGAATTATATTGGAACACATAATTGTTCGTAGGGTCAACACGAACTTTCTGTGTGGGTAAGATACTGCTGATATTCGAGAAGGGTGCAAAAGGAATATAATCGGTCATATCATTACTCACAAGATTGCTATCGTAACCAATTTTCGGTGGGTCGACACGCAGCAGCTTGTTGATATCGGCATCTTCAGGTGTGGGTGCCCAAAGAGTTGACTGAATAGGCAGACGCAAATAGGCAGGGTCCGCAGCTTTCGCCACGTTGAAATTGCTCAACATTGTGGCGGGGTCTTGGAGAGGATTGAAGGCTATGCTATAGGAAAGTGTGCTAAAGGAGGAGCCGTTGGGGAACCACGGGACAATGCGAAGACGAGTTGAAAATGGCGTAATTACAGTTGGACGCAGCAGCACATAATATTGCTGATTCGCGTAGGCCGTAAAACTGTAGGTATTTGAGGCCATATTCGTAGCCAGGGTCATTTTGTGTTTGTAGTGCAAAGGCGACTCTTTGCGTTGCCCACTCACATCGGCGGTAAAGGCAGCCAAGTCGTGGTAGAAAAAGGCAACAAGTTCCGATGGAAATGTATTCGCCGAAATGTCTTGAATAGTTACATTAAAAGGGTATGTATAGACATTGCTTCCACGGTCGACAGCATTCGATGGTGAAGGCGTCTGAAAATAGTAGTATTTACCGTTCGAGTTTACGATATTCATTTCTTCATAACCATTGGACCAAAGGCCTGAACTTGTTGTGAAATTCGCACCAAAATTGGTCGTTGTATTGCTCGTATTTGTCCATCCTCGAATAGTGTTGAAACTGACGTCTAGCGAGACTTTGCTGTAGTTAGAGGCTAGGGGAGCTACGTAACTATAGCTGACATCGAACAGATTGCTTAACGGATATTCCACAACGTTGCCTTTGTTCCACAGAGGATAGCGCCAATTCGTTTGTCTGGGCAAACTTTCCACTTGCAGAGTCTGACGATACTTGCTTCGGAACTGGAAAATCGTATATTTTGTAGCATCAATATTGGTCAAAATATCTCCTGCACGTCGACGGTAATCTGTATAGATATTTCCACTCAAATCTATAAATGTTTGGCTTGTATTTATATTCGAACTCGACAAATTATAGGCATAGTTACTCGATGTAGGATACGGGTCAATAAACCGCCCCATATTGCGTTGGGCTCCTTCAGCGCCTCCTTGGGTCGCATTCAAATTGCTCATCTTATTCCAGTAATAAGGAGGATTCTTACGGAAATCATCGAGCAAATCGTTGTCTCTGGGTGTAGGAGCCACATTAGGGTCATAACGAATGCTGATACCTGACGCATCCAAGCCTGAACGAAGCAACAAGGTATTCGACGCGTTCGCGTAATAACTTCGACTAAAGGTTCCGTAGTTCACCGCAAAATATTGCGCAAACAAGACTTGCATGTAATCATACATGCTCTGTAAAATTGACAAGGTGTTGTTCAAATCATTTGCCAATGTATTGTATTGCGCTGCACTCAAATTATATTTAGATAAGAGTTGGGACAAATACGCATTGTATTGCGTATTCAGCAGATTTGCCAAAGACGTATTGAGCTGACCAGACTGAATCGTCACACGATTATTGGCTGTATCATATGAACAGATATACTTGTTGACCAGAGAATAGCGAAAGGTGTGTTGAAGACGATATAAGTCAAGTTTAGATATATTGTTATTAATCACTGTAATGACGATAGGGTCATCCAATCCTGTAAACGTATAGATAATATGTTGAATAACTTCGGCTTGGGTCATGGTTCCGTAGGCAAAGTTATAATTCGCGAAATTCGTATCAGGGTCCAAGACCAATTCCTTTAACACAGGATAGTAATAGGCCACACGCACTTGTTCAATCGTAAAGGAAAACTGGTTGGCAAACTGCGCCTGGAAATAATAGGAGACAATCTGGGAACGAGTGGGATTCTGAATAAAAATCTTACGAACTGAATCATAGTAATTGTCTCCAGGATAATTGAAGTTCAGCGAATAGTCACCATTCACAGAGAAGAGTGGCAAAAAGTCTGAAAATCCATTGATAAAATCGTAGAAGAGAGGTGTGCGATTCAACTGGGTTTGTAATTCTGTTAAAAGGCCTGTAATATTATAACTTCCTTCACGTATATAGTTATAAAGTTTTAAAGTTGTTCTATTTCCGCTTAAATCGAGCACAGGCTGTGAATTGGAATCATATAAAATACGGTCTTTTTCTATAATCTCAATACCTAGATTTTCTTTATCAGCGCGAAAATAGAAAAAAGCAGATATTAAATTGAGTTGGGCGATAGAAAATCCAACCACATTTTTATATTCACGAGGCAAGAAGAGTTGACAATCTGTGGGCTGTGGCCAGACAGTTTTGTCACGGTCTCGTGACTGCAACATGGCTACAGTCGCAACATCCTTCACAGCCGATTCGAGCTTGATGCCTGAAATGTCGGACATGCCATAAGGAGCATAGCGCACCGATTGTGTCAGATAATTAGCACCATACGAGTCCACTTGGCGAATTGTGCTAAAGGAGGGGCCTGAGGCTTCTTTAATGGGTTGTTGGAGCGCTTTGGCGAACTGTGAGAAATCAGGCAGCGTGGCAATGTCAGGACCCGCGTTGTCTGGTCTGGGACTTTGCGGTGGGGAAGACCCAGGGCTGGAAAGGCTATCTGCATCAGACAATTCGGAATCTGATGGAAGATAGGGACGATAATACTGTGGCTGTTGTTGTTGAGCCATCTATCTTGACCCATTAAAAAGCAGGCTCTTAGACCTACGATTAGAAGCCGACATACATAATGTAGGTTAAGACGTAGTAGGGACCATTGATATTAATTGTGGAAGGATTTGAGCCTTCTGCTGTAACAACAGCATTCGCAGAATTTCGAATATCACCACCTGTATATTTTCCATCATCTCTGCCACCCCAATAACTGCCACCAAAGAGACCACTTCCATAAGGAGTTGTATCGACGTAGTAGTGTCTGTGAGGAGGAACGTGATTTATAGAAAGTGTTACAGAGGAGGTGACAATATTGTTGGATGTATTATGTGTATATCCACCACCCGCTTGAATGATAAAACGTTGTCGTAAATCAGGGGTTGTTTGTCCATTTGAGGTTCCTCCATTGCAAATAGCCCATCCCGCAGGAGCGGTAGAACTATTGTAAGCTATAATCATTCCCACTACGAAACCACCGATACCTGTCACCGTCAGATTGCCTGTGATTTTTGTATTCCCTGTTACTTCGAATGGACTGGTAGGTGCATTCGAACTGCCTATTGCAACATAACCGCCAAGTGGATTGATGAAGAGAGAGACACCGTGGTCAGTATTCGAGTAGAAATCACTAGCTTGAATGGTTCCTCCTGAAGCTTGACCTCCTGTATAGTTCGCTGCCAATTTCAAAACTCCAGACCCATTTGCGTCTTGTAAGATGAGATTTGCGGGCATAGGATTGCTTCCACGACCTGCCCAGGTATTATTGGCTAACATGGTCACACGTTGTGAAGAATCAATTGTGACAGCACGAGTGGGGTCGGCATTTGTGGCTGCTGTGCCGTGTGTCCAGAAACTGAGCTCAGACCCGTAGTTATTTGCTGATGCGTTACAGCTTTGGATGACAGAGGAGTAGTCCAAATTTGTGTGAGAGGGGGCAGGGCCAATAATTAAACGAGAGGCTGCATTTCCTACCCCTTTTATAATATGATTACTTGATGTTATCAAAATTCCATTGCTCAAAGACATCCATTCTGTAAAGGTAGGTGTTGCACTCGTAAATCCCCAGGTATGTCTTGAAGATGTTCCATCTGTCGTGGCTCGTAACTCCCCACTCTGGATTTCAAATCCATAATACGAATTGGACCCTAGGCCCCAGAGAGAGATTTTTCGCCCTGTGGAATTATTGAAATACAAATAGTCCGAGGTATCCAACCCCACATTGTCACGGAAAAACGCTGTTCCGTTCACCTCCAACTTATACCCTGGAGTCACTGTTCCTATACCCACATTAGGTGTATTGTTGATATAAATCGCTGCAGTTGTGGGGGCTGAATTTGTGCCTCCTACATACATTCCAATTTGACCATAAAACATGGAGATACGACTTGTCTGTCCACCAGAAGAAGGAATTGTCCAACCTACATTATTCTCATAATAGGCATTGTAACCCATGTGAACACCATCGCCAAGTCCATTGAATGCGCCGTACCAGTGCCCAAACGAGTTGCCTCCATTCAGTTTCACACGCAGATAGCCACTTGGATTGGGTTCCACTGCAAAAGAACTGCCGACAGTCAAACTTGTATCAAAGCGACCTGTGCCTGCCACATCCAATTTGAAGGCAGGAGATGCATTTCCAATTCCTACGCGTCCATCTCGTGTAAAATGAGTGGTCAAGGCTGCGTTGTAATTCGTGTTAGAAATGGGGCTAACGACAAAATTTGGTGAAATTCCATTCAAAAGACCGACCATCCATGGATAAGAGTTGTCGAGAGTTGTTGTGCTGTAAAAGGTGATACAGTTTTCAGCATTCGTTGCTCTAGGAAACAGTTTCACATGTCCATAGGTGGTTGCTCCAATGTTACGCACACCGAGAGAACCTTGCACATCCAGTGAATACGAAGGAGTGCTGGTATAGATACCTACACCCACAGGAGTCATCGAGACGGCTAACACGTTACTGGTTCCAGCGGTAGAAGAATCCTCTGCATTTACACCGTTGTTTGGAAAGAATTGAATTGCGTTACCGATAGAACTTGCAGCGCCATTGTGTCTTGCAGCGATAAAATGGCGGAATGCTCCACCATAGTATTGAATGGCCATAATGTTAGACCCATTTTGACCCAGTGATTCTGACCCTCCTACAACATCAATGAGCGCACGAGGATTTGTCGTATTGATAGCTAAGTTAGAACCGCGAATCGAAGAGGTAAAGACCTGGAGAGTCGTGACTCCTGTAGCGAGAGTAAAACTGGACGCTTGTAAGGAAGAAAAAAGGCCTTGTAAACTGATGGTTGACGCTGTTTGAATCGTGGATGTTAAAATAGAAGAAGTAAAAATGCGTCTTGATGTCTGAATATCAGCAATTGTAATTGAAGAGGTCACGATTGTAGAAGCCACAACGGAAGAGAAAATGTTGGACATTGCTGTAATAGAAGAAGCCTGGAAGACTGTCGTATTCAGATTAGAAGCATTTGTTATGTTACTAAAGGTAGCAAGGCCTTGCACAGCCATGCTACTCAGGTTTGTAAAGTTGGAAAAGGTATTGTTTGGACCGGCTTTCGTTCCTATACCATTCCAACAATCAATGCTACCATAGATACGTAGAGTATTCTCAAAGAGACCTAATTGCTTGACATTAAGCTCTTGTGTCATGGTGACATTTTGATTGAAGGTAGGGACGGTGTTAAAGGTGGCTGTGGTGGCAGTGCCACCATTGAACGTGGTATTGCTCTGAAAGGTAGCAGCACCTAAGTTACTGAGTTGGCCGCCTATTATGGTATTCGACAAGACTTGGAGGTCATTGCCGACACCGAGATTCGACAAGGTGCTCATACCGCGTGTAGCCGTCAGAAAATTTGTATTCATAGTGGAGCCTGATGCGATAGCATTCGTGGTCGAGAAAAAGCCTGCTAAGTTCATGCCGCCCATGCTGGAGAACAGACCCATATGCAAAGTCGAACTGCTGACCGTGGCGACGAAACCTGCATTGCTGGTGACACCCAGCGTCAGCAAATTCCCTGCACCAGGCAAGTTGAAGGACCCAGCCGTCAAGATTCCATTCACAGCAAGATTGCAGGAAACGGCCACAGAAGACATCACACTCAGGGAACCTTGGACTTGAAGGGAACTGAAAATAGCCGTTTGACCGAGTGTAGAAAGAGCACCTTGTATATAGGCGTAGCCGGCTACGGACATGGTTCCACCCACTTGCAAAGAGGAATTCAGAGCCATACTAGAAAACCCATAGATGGCGTTTCTCACTTGCAAAATGTCCCCTGCGATGATGCTAGAGGGGGTGCTGATAACGCCTGCAACAGTGAGATTGGACAAGGTGCTAATCGACCCTTTCACAAGGAGAGTGCTCAAAAACTCTGAGGAGCCACCCACTGCTAAAGAGCCCAACGTGGACACATTCCCTCTTACACTCATCGTCGAAAAAGCTGAAACATGTCCCAACAACAGCGTAGAGCCTTGGACTTGTAAACTAGTGCCTGCCGCAATACTGGACAATGTGGAAATCGTATTTCCAACGTATAAGGTTTGTGTCACAGAGAGATTGTCTAAATCGACAAGACGGTCAGCAAAAAAGATATCGCCTCCTACTGCCAAATTGCCAGCAATGGACATCGTTCCACCAACATCTACACGTCCATGCGTGCTAAGATTGCCTATAATGCGAAGGTCCTGTCCTATCGTTGTATTACACCCCACATGCAGATTGGACAAGGTGCTAATTCCTCCCGCGACCAAAAGATTCGAGGCGGTGCTGACATGCGAATTAAAATAGGCAATATCTCTTGTAATTAAGGTGCTATAGAAGAGAGCTTCTTTGCCAACTCCCAAGGTTCCTACCGTGCTTTGATTTCCTTCAAATGTTACATTTCCTCTCCCACGAAGCTGGCCGAGCAAAAACGAATTTCCTCCTACACCAAGATTGCTGGTTGTGCTAATTAAGTCACCTGCATAGATACTTGACAAGGTCGAAATAGCCCCTATTGCGATAAGTTGGCCGGCCACGTTAAGAGCGATACCTGTGGAGAACTGCACATCCAGCTGAGGAACTTCCAACGTGGACGTCACTTTGGCCACACGAGTCTGAATTGAACTGGCGGCGGTCAAGGTGCTGCCGACACGAACATTTTGTCCAAACCAACCATCCTTTGACGCATACATGGCATTGGTAATCGTGGACTGCAGAGTGACGATGGAACTATTCAAGTTCACGGAATCAGCAGTAAAGCTGCTAACCGTGAGAGAACTGATGTAAGCAAGGTTATTGGTAAGACTGCTTGTAGTCAAGGTATTTACATTCAGCGTATTCATGACAGCAGCACGACTGGCATCTGGAAACGCATAGGTATTGACAACACCCCAAATTGTAGACGTTTTGGGCGTAACAGTCAAGAAACCATAGGGTTGATTAATGGTGTAAGAGGAGACGAGTGGTCCATCCAAATAATGGACATCTTTCGTTGTGCTGACCACAATTTGTTTGGTCAAGGAACAATCACCGTAACTATCTCGGACAGTAATAACTGTTCCTGGAGCATTCAGTGTGGACAACCATACGATGGCTGGTGAACCGCTGACGATTTGCGAGCTGTCTACTTGAACAATAGACGTGCTCGCATTGACTAAAACTGGAGTCGCCATTCTGTTGAGGGCTGAGGAATCCTTTCTTGTTTTTTCCCTCAGCAAGGGCAGAGGATGCAGAACGACGTCAGCCAATTTGTCGTGAATATCATTCCCCTGCAAAATATTCAAACCAATGCATCTGGTCTCGACCCCACGACAATTTTGTCCAATGATGTGGCGAATCTCCAACAAATGGTCAATTTTGAGCAGAAACGCATCTATACTGATTTTTTAGGAGCCTATACGGCTGGCAATTCGATTCAGGTCTTGAGTCCTCTCAATCTGAGTAATGTCGGCATCACGAGCAACGGCTCGGCCACAAGCCTAGGGGGAGGAGGCAGCATAAGCACTCTCACGAATGTCAGCACAAGCATCACCCTCTATGACACCGTGAACGTAGTCAGTACAGCGATTAGTTTTGGAATAGGAAGTAGGACAGTGCTAAAGCTTGGAGGCACAGGAAATACTCTTGTCTATGATTCGTTAGCACAAGCAACTGAATTTCGTGTGAGTTCTATGAATCTTGTAGCAGATAGAGCCTTGTTCAGCACTTTAGAGGCATCCAATACTGGAACTTTCGGAGGTATCTGTTACGCGCAGAACTTTGTCACCTTGTCAGATGTTCGAAGCAAAACGGATATATCTCGTCTTTCTACGGAGAATCTTGTCTCAGGAATCGACAACATTTATTCATATTCGTATCGATATGTCGGTGCAGAAAAAACTGAAGTAGGTTTGTTAGCCCAAGAAGTCGAACTCGAATATCCGCAAGCTGTGACCATAGGGCCCAACGGTGTGAAATACTTAAAATACGATGTCATGGTCTCTGTTTTGCTCGAATCGGTTCGTAGCCTCAGGCAACGGGTCAAGGTGTTAGAGGAGAAGTTGGTGTAGAGAGTAGAATGAGTTCAGCAGTGGCTGTATTTCAAGGTCCGAAAGTGGTTGGCGAAGTGGTCTTTTCCGCGACTCCGAAAGGGGTTCGTGTCCTGGCGGACTTTCGGAAGTTGCCTCCTGGTGAGCATGGATTTCATATTCACAAGGCGGGGGATTTACGAGGAGAAGGATGCAAAGGCGCGTGTGCCCATTACACGCTTGGAGAGACCGAGCACGGGGGTGCACCAGGGTCTGGCAGCCCAAGACACACAGGCGATTTAGGCAATGTGACGTGCGACCGCGGAGCCTTTCGTGGGTCGTATTTCTTGTTGGGGGTTCGTGTGGAAGATTTGTGGGGTCGGTCCGTGATTGTGCACGAGGATGCCGATGACTTGGGACGGGGTGGATTTGAAGATAGCAAAACGACAGGACACAGCGGAAAACGTATGGCGTGTGCCATCATAGGTCGTGTTTCTGAGTCTCCAACTAAAAAGTGTTAAAAAGGGGGGAATTTAGTGTAGGCGTGCGTGGCAGGTAAATTGGCTTGTAAGCCCCATTTCCATGCCAGATAGCCTTCAATCTGTTGGCGTTCTTGTGTAGAAAGAGCTTTGTTGAATATCATAAATTCGCCGAACTGGGCGTCATTCGTATTTCGGGTAATGTTCGTTTTCCCACTGACTTGGTTGAGGGTCGTAGTTCCAGAGGTCGCCATGAGTTCACCGCATTCGTGCAAGGTAGCCACAGAACCATTCCAAATCGCGACTTGTAACTTGGTGAAAATGGCGCGACCTGCTGTTCCGATAAGACCACCCACTTGATTGACGCCTACATATTGCGTATTGGTGTAGTATCCTGGTGTCATAGAGAAGGAGCCTGTATAGGCATTTCCACCCGCTTCGGTCAAGTCGCCGCGAATGAAGGTGGAGCCGCCTGAGGCGTAGCCTGACACATAGACATAGGTCATTCCTTGATTCCCACTGATGCCGTGATTTTTGCTCGTCGCTCCAATCGGTGTTTGGAGAGAAGTCATGTTCGTCGCAAGATTGCCACTGACTAGAGTGCCTGAACAGTTATAGTGATTGTTTGCGAGAAGACTTTTGTCACGGATTTGAGTCACGTTGCTACCTGAACTGAAGGTGATAGTGGTTAGGTCTGAGGCATCGCACCAACAGACACATCCTGTCACACGGGTAGGAAGCCAGGTGAAGTTCTGCCTAGAGAGTTTGGGAGGAATCGTCGGTATCACATAGTTCTGATTTGTGTAAAAGGGATGGATGGTGGACAAGTTGGGTTGCAGATTCCATTTCCAGGCCAGGTATCCTTCCACTTGTTGGCGTTCGGTTGTAGTCAGGACACGATTATACGCGATGACTTCGTAAATCGCGCCGTTCAAGAAAGAACGAGCTGTTCCGTTTCCTAAGTCGTTACGACATCCCACGTAGTAGCCTGTGGAGGTTCCTGTTGTGGCTGTCGTTCCTGACGTGTTAGAATTTCCATTCACGAACATGGCACTGGTATTTGTCGTAATGGGATAGACTTCACTGTAGAGACCAAGAGGAAGAGGCACGTTACAACTTCCGTATTTCAAATTCAAGGCTGCACTGTTGTAATAGACGTTAAAAGATACGTTTGCATTCACATTGCTGCCACGACCGCAGTAGACAATCGCATTTGCACTGGCGTAGTCTGTAACGTTCGGTGCACCGAAAACCATGACACCTTCAAAGGCTGTGGAGGAAGCTAAGGCATTTTGTCTAGCGACCATAAACACAGAACGCGTGGCCAAGCCGAAACTGAGAGCTAGATTGCTGAGATAGCCAGCACCTCCAAAATAGACGTAGCGTTCATTGGAATTGTAGTAAGGGGCTGTGCCCCCTGCAGTCGCATGGGCGGCACTCGCCGACTTGTCTAGCCATGTGGTCACATTGGAGCCCGTAAGGCTAAAAGCCGATGACTCGGCGGCATCGAGCCAGAGAATACAGTTGGAAAGACTGGTGGGTGAAAAGACAGTGCCTGTATTGGTTGGGAAAGCGCCTGTGTTCACGAACGGCGGACTGGTGTAATAGGGGTGGCTGGCGATTAAGCTACTCTGCATTCCCCATTTCCAGGCCAGATACCCTTCAATGGCTTGTTGCGTGGCTGTGTTTTTGTAGCTATTGTAAAAGAGGAGTTCATGAAGATTCCAGTTCTGGACAGCAGGAGTAGTTCCGAATTTGTTTGTCTGCCAGTAGCCTGACCACATGTTGCCTATCGCTGGATTTCCTGCACCTTCATTGATAATGTTTCCATTGGCTGTCGTGATTGTCGAAGTTTGTTGGCCGTTGATGCGGAAGAATAAGTTGGTGGCATCGTAGCCGATTTGGATGAGATACATCGTATTCGTGGAAAGCATGGTGGGATTCGAAAATCCGTTGTTGTTATACGGCCACCAGATGAGCTGACCTGTTTGACCTGCAAGTTGGCCACCAGGGAACCAGCCGAGACCGAGTGTGTTCATGGTATTCACGTAATCGGCTTGTTTGGACATTAAGATTTGGGACTGGGACTGGAAGGTGGCTACCATGAACAGATTGTAGTTGTTAGTATTGTTGATGGCTGCCACAGGATACTGCAGATACTGGTAGCTGCCCTGAAAGTTAAAAGCCCCTTTGAGGTTGCGGTTCAGCGTGGGATTGCTCGTGGCCACAGTGAGCGAGTAGGCATTCGCGGATTTGTCTGTGACGGAGTTAATCGTTGTATAATCTGAAGCTAGTGTCGTCTTGGTTGAATCGTAGGAATCGAGCCAAAGATTAAGGTTCGAGGCTTGGAGAGGAGAATACAAAATCGGATTCGTGAGTTTGCCTGGAGGGGCGACGAGAGGAAAGGGTGGTTGAGCATAGGGACGAAGGGTTTTGTAGGGATGATTGGCTGGCAACGACGAAGTCAATCCCCATTTCCAGGCCAAGTAGCCTTCCATCGTTTGTTGTTGGGCGGTGGTTAAACTGCTATTAAAGATTAAAATTTCCGAAACAGTACCATTCCACTGTTGCACGTTCGCATTGTCATTCCCAACATACAAATCGGAAAATGCACCCGTTGTTCCTGTTTTTGTTGAAACACTCGACCCGTTCGTAAAAATAGTTAAAGAGGTATTATTTACAACTGTCCCAACGATGACCGTTGCAAGATAGTTGTTCGTGGCTGTTGCGTTTACATCATTCCAAGCTGCACCACTGCCTGTAAAACAAGCGACGTTTCCGAGATATGTACCAACAAAAAGATATTGGTTGGTTTGGGAGCCATGTAAGACTCGTTGATAGCCACTGTTCGTTCCATTGTTCGTATTTGTAGAACTATTTTGGACTGTAAAGATTGTGTATGTAGTATTTGGAAAGCTACTATACGTTATTAAGTATCTGGATGTTCCGACAAAGTTCAATACAGTTCTATTATTTGAAGTAGTAAGAGTCGCACCTGTATATCCATTCTGTAACACAGCATTTCTTACATTCCCTGATTTATCAGCCCAGGTTGAGACTGTAGCACCAACCGCTGGAACGGCACCGTTTCCATTCGGGTCTGCACCATCTAACCAGAGCTGACATCCTGGTATGTTTGTTGGCAAGTTCAAAAAGACTTCGGACCCTGTCGCCATCTATTTGCGGGTCAGGGATTCTTAGGCGGAATAATCTCGGAAAGAGTAGAATGTCTGGAAGAACTAGTACTTCAAGTGGCAGCATTATGAGAAACTTACTCATGATGGGAATACCAAGTGATGAAATTGGAGAACTTGCTGCTCACCAAGAAAGTATACAAATGCTAATACAGAATTTACAACAAGGTATCTACGACCCACACTGGGCTGCATCTTCCGTAAATAGTTCTGTAAAACAAACATTAAATCCTAAATTTATAGCACCCTATCAAGCCTACGTGCATACTCTTGAAAATCAATGGTTGACAGCCTACAAATTGATTCAAAATACACCAAATAATGATATAAAAGTAAATAAATATAATATACTTATTGGATTAGCCAATAAGTTGGAACATTTTATAAAAAAATATGTGGATAAAGATGGAAACCAACAATTAAAATCAGATAAATTGAAGCACTTTCAAAATTATAAATCTGATTTTTTCGTAATAGGAAAATCAAATTCTGAGAAATTATTGAATAGTTGGGTTGAAGCCATGTCAGGTGGTCGTCGTTTACCAAGCAAGAAACGAGCAACTGTTAAAAAGTCGAAAAAATCTAAAAAGTCAAAGAAAACGCTCAAGCGTAAACATTAAATCGGTGGAAAGTTTTTGTAAGGATGACTGCTTGGCAACGAGGCTTGTAAGCCCCATTTCCACGCCAGATAGCCTTCGACAGCAAGTCTATCTTTGGCGGAAAGGGATGCATTAAATAAGATGACTTCGCCCACGTAGCCATTAAAGTTCACTAGAGATTCTTCTCCTGTGCTTCCACCGACTTCGTAGTTCGAGAAGCCGAAGTTTCCTGTGGAAGCCACAGACGCAAACTGTGTTCCGTTTGTAAAAAAAGTGTGTTTGGTTCCATCGTATTGACTGCAGAAGACAGCAGGAGAGCCAAACGTGTAGGAGCCACCGCTCATATTCGCCATGTTTCGGTAGGCGTTGATTCCACTGGCGTAGCGACCAATAGCCGCTGTATAGAGCGTATTATTGAAATCCGTGCTTCCTGTGGTGGCCAAACTCAGAATACGAGCCGAGGGATACGAAGAGGAGTTCATGTTGGCCGTGGCGAACGCGGTCAGTGTATTGCTTAAGTTCACGGCCACGCCTGAGAAATAGGTGGAAAAGGAACCTGAAAAGCTCATCGCATATTTGCCATTGAACACTTGGACGTTGGAAATCGTGCCTGTCGCTGTGGCATGTCTCAAGAGACCCGATTTGTCATTCCATGTGGAGACCACGTCACCAGATGAAAAGACGACAGAGGCACGGTCCGCTGCGTCGAGCCAGAGCTGGGGTGTTAGAAGGAGAGGGGAAAACACGGTGGGAGCCAGGGTTCTGGGGATACTTGTGACGGTAGGGAAAGGAGGAAGAGCATATGGCTGCACATTTTTATAAGGATGAGTGGAAGGCAGTGATGTTTGAAGACCCCATTTCCAGGCCAGATAGCCTTCCATTTGTTGTCGTTGCACTGCTGTAAGAATTCTGTTATAAATAAGTATTTCATTTATTGGTCCATTATACAATTCTTGTGATGCATTATTTCTATAGCCTCCAATAGCCACTGTTCCTGACCCTGAAATAGAAGGGGAAGATGCATTACTCCCTGATTGCGAACCATTTAGATAGACAAAAGACTGGCCACCGCTAATAAAGGTCAATCCATACAGAAATCGTGTATTTGTACCTACACCTGTTCCAGTCGCAATAGTTGTGCCTCCATACGTTGTAACTAATTGATTATAATTAGAAACAATAAGTTGTAGACCATTGTTAATTGATAATGAATTTACACCAAGGATATCCATATAGGAACTTGCACTGGCAGAAGCAATCGCAAAGATAGTCTGTGAAGTTAATACGGAAGACAGTGGAGTTGTCATCAATTGACTTCCTGTAAAGACAATCCCATTGGATGCATAGGAAAGAGTGCCTGTTAGTGTTGTTGCGTTATTACTTGAACCTGACTTATCATTCCAAGTTGTTACATTGTTTCCAGAAAGAATAACTGTTGCTGCATCTGAGGCATCCAACCAAAGTTGACATCCTGAAAAGATGGTAGGGAGTGTCAAGCTTTGGGGAACCGCAGCAATAGGACCTTGTGTAAGAGGGAAGGGTTGGGAGGCATAGGTAGGAATCGTGAGGTAGGGATGGTTGCCTGCCAGGGACGACTGGATGCCCCATTTCCAGGCCAGATAACCTTCCAGTTGCTGACGTTGCAGAGTGGTGGCAGGTCGATTGTAAATAATAATTTCGGCGATTTGGCCCGTCAAATAGTAGGTCAAAGTGCTGGTCACACGGCCGACACCGATAGACGCCCAGCCGGTTCCTGTATTTAATGAAAGCGCGACAGAGCCAGATGTAAACGGAGTGCCGTTCGTCCAGGCAGCGTTGGAGTTTGTGAAGGTGCACGACAGAATCGCATAGTTATTGGTTGTATTAAAACTGTCATTGAGTCCTGAGGCGCCATAGGTATCGGTATTCAAATTGCCAGACGTGTAGTAAAACTGGGGGTTCTGATTGTTTGCATTCGGATTCGCACCATAGGTAAAGAAGACTTGGGCTGCTGACGATGTGGTTCTGGTGACGAAGTAAAACGAACACTGGGTGGTTCCTGTCGGCAACGTGGTCGTGGACAGCGTCAAATACTGGGCTCCTGCAAAGTTCAGAACCGACCGTCCATTTTGAGCCGAATTTGAGAGGGTGGGATAATTGGCGGTGTTCGAAGCGTGGTTGGCATTGCCCGATTTGTCTCGCCATTGTGTGACGTTGGCGTTTGATGTTGTAAGAGTGGAGGTGTCTGCAGCATCAAGCCAAAGACAGCAGCCAGGAATACTTGTTGGGTCAAAGAGCACTCTCGGAGTGATGGCAAAGCTCATTTCTTCTAAGGGCGAATAGTCTTGTAGGGATGGTTCGCCGGCAAGGAGGAATTCAGGCGCCACTTCCAGGCTAAATAGCCTTCGACTTGTTCTCGTTGTGTCGCAGTTAAGTCTCCGTAATAGAAAAGAACTTCCATAACATCTACTGATGTATTGTAAACATCAGTTCCTATTCTATAAGCAAGACTGGATGTAGAATAACTTCCTGCCGCTTGACTGGCAGTCAGCGTTTGAGAAGTTCCATTTACAGTGAGAACGTTGGAACCTGTCGACGTGCTGTTAATGATAGAAGTCATAAATACAGAATAAAATGTTGAAGCAGTTACATTGGCTGCTACGTTAATACTAATACCTGACGGACCAATAGCAATGCTGTTATTTGTAGCGTCTACATAGCCTATAACAATGGAGTCTTGACCACCACTAGTTTGATTTATAATTCCTGCATACACCCCAGAACTGAGAGTCGTATTTACACGAGATACAGCAAACCAGCTTCTGGCTTGTGTATTCAACGCCAGAGTAATTCGCATTTCAGTTCCCGCTGGACATCTTACAAAATTCAGACCATTTTGTGTATTTCCAGATGTGCAAGACCCTGTAAAATTCGCGGCTGTTCCTCCTAACGTTCCTTTATTTCTCCAACTTGTGACTTGGGTTGTACCTACAAGCGTTCCAGTATCAGCAGCATCCAGCCAAAGAGCCAATGTATTCGAAATCTGTGTTGGTGTAAAAAAGAAATTAAATATCTTGTGTTGCAAGACCATCCAATTGGTCAAGCCATCGGACGCCACCGTGACGGACCCAAAGATTGTGCTCATGGTGGTTCGTGTAGAGTTCGCATCAATGGTATCGACCCCCGTCGTGGACAAGAAGATAGAGGATGCATAAGCATTTCCACAGATGTCTTTTACTGTATACAAATGTCCAGACATCGTGCTAGCCGCCGGCAAAAAGACGATTTTGTTGCTTGTCATCGTATTTAACAGAAGATTAGTCACACCTGCTGGGGGGTTAACGGACATTTAGTTGATTGTGGGAAGTTTTCTTTGGAAACTTTCCTTAGTATCGTATGACAACACGACCATGGCCTCCTGCGCCGTTGCTCGTGGCTCCTCCTGCTCCCACTCCTGCCGCATAGAAGGGAGACGTGGAATTCGGAGCAGCCACACCGTTCGAAGAATTGAACCCAAAAACTGTCTGGCCAGGAATCAGTGACAAATTGTTTATCAAAGAAGAGCCACCACCTCCACCACCACCGCTATTCGTGGACCCTCCTGCAGAACCACCCCCTCCTGCGCCACCACCACCGTAGTAACCACCACCACCTCCTCCACCTCCTATAGCACCTGCACCAGCACCGTTACCACCTGTATACAGAGAACCATTGCCACCTGTTCCTGTAGGACCCGTGCCTCCTGCCCCTCCTGCTGATTGTGTCCCTCCTCCACCACCGGTGGAAATCGGCGCCACCGTGCCGTTGTTCCCTGCATTGGCTGTTCCTGAAAATGTGGCTGCCCCACCACTGCCTGCAGAATACCCACATCCGCCGCCACCTCCTGCAGTGACCAAATCAGCCGAAGAGAACTGAATGGCTGAACGTCCACCTCCTTGTGCCGACGTGCCGTTTGCAGGATTTGTGCCCGCTCCTCCTCCTCCATACGCTGTGGCTGCTGTAATGGTTCCTCCTTGTCCCACAATGATGGTATAGGAAGCCCCAGGCGAGACGGACAAGATGCCTTGCACCATAGCTCCTGCTCCCCCGTTTCCTCCAGCGTTTCCACCGCCTCCTGCACCCCACAGAAAGACACCAATTTGCGTGACTCCTGCCGGTGCGGTAAAGGTCTGATTGCCTCCTGTATACGTGTAGGCCACGGTTGTCGTAAACTGAAGATTTTTGAATAGGGTATTCTCAAACACATCAAGTAAGAACCAGCGATTGATACCATCGTTTGTCAAGGACCAGGCGCCAAAATTTGTATTCAAAAAGACACCTGTAGTGGTGCTGCGTTCCAGAATATCAGCCCCTGTAGTCGAAAGAGCTAAGGAACTTGTAGAGGCATTTCCAAAGGCATCTTTAAAAATCAAAATACGTCCTTGATTGGTGCTGGCTACAGGAAGAGTAAAGGTTTTGCGAACGGACGACAGATTCACAGGAACTATCGTTGCAAAAGACTGAATGGTGCTTGGCAAGGACATCGTTTACCTTTTGTTTGTCCGTATAGTTTTTTATGGACGTGTGTAACGAAACGGGTGGGTGGTAGGCAGATTCGACTGAGCTCCCCATTTCCACGCCAGATAGCCTTCAATTTGGTTGACTTCGTAGACAGAAAGTGGCTTGGCATATTCGAGAATTTCGCCGACTAAGAGTGTATTGGCATACTGGGCTTGGCCAATCGTAAAGGTGTCAGATAAGGTGTTAAAGGTGGTATATTGCTGAGAACCAATGGTGATACGAGCCATATCTGTTCCATTGGCTGTAATCGCTGTTCTTGCTGAACTGTTTACAAAACTCACAAAAAAAGGTGTGGCATCGTAAGGTAAGGTTCCTGAATAGGGCGCTGTCGAATTGGTATAAAAGCCTTGTGTGCTATCTCCTCTTTGAATCAAAAGCGTGTTACCATCACGATTCCAGGCTTGAAAGCCCCATTGATTGGACGTTGTATTGGTGCTGCTTCGGATAATGGAGCTGTAACCATCACCATAAGCTGTAACAGAAAAAATATAGAAAATGCTTCGTTCACTGTTCGGAATGGTGACGCCTGTCATAGTTAGAAAGGAGGTAGCATTAAATCGAATGACATTTGAACTGTTGTATTTGAACGCGAGTCCATTCGTAATCGTTCCCGTGGGCGATGCAGCCGTCAAATTCGAGAGACCTTTGCTTCTCCAGCTTGTGACAGCAGACCCTGAAGTGGTAATGGTGGTCGGGTCGGCAGCGTCCATCCAGATGATGAGGCTGCCAATCTGCAGAGGTGAAAAGGGAATCACAGAATTCGTGTAAAAAGAGTAGGGTGACCAAGTGCGGACACCATCGGATACCAAACTGAGCGTGGCAAAGGTATTGGACATCGTGAGACGCGTGGAATTTCCTTCCATATAATCTGTGCCTGTTGTGCTGACCGTGAACGAGCTCAGATTGGCATTTCCATAATAGTCTTTGATAGTCAACAGACGACCTGACATTGTGCTGGCTGTGGGTAAAAGAAGAACCTTGAGATTGGTTGTTCTTGTATCAACAGGAACAAAGGTGGCATTTGTCGGAACTGAGATATTCACGAGTGCCATTTCTTTTTGTTAGAGGGAAGGAATCTTAACCGAAATACACACCTCCATAAATGGCACCTGCATACATGCTGAGGGTGCTGAGCGTGAAGGATTGCACTGTAGACGTGAGTGTATTCTGAGAACTGATGACTTGGAAGCGTCCTTGACCGCCGACATCAAGTGTATTTCCTGCCGCGACGGACGCAACTTTAATGCCGACGTTGGATGTGGCGTCGATTAACATGGCAGGGGTTGCATTGGCTAAGACTTGAGCCGGT
>JACCDG010903591.1_pt1 | contig 33337 bp, 35 predicted proteins | sample 7442471 | NCBI WGS metagenome assembly JACCDG01 (sample SAMN15323444, study PRJNA562643) | freshwater metagenome | isolation source: river surface water | place: USA:Blue River Watershed | collected 2017-08-17 | reverse complement strand
GTGCAGCCTTCCCGCCGTGTCGATGATCAAAACGTCGCAAGATTGCTTGCGTGCCTCGGCCAAGGCCTCGAAGGCCAGCGCCGCCGCGTCCTTGGTGTTCTGGTTTTCGTAAAATAAAACCCCGCCGCCGCGCGCCGACCAGATTTGCAACTGCTCGCTTGCCGCCGCGCGGAATGTGTCGCCCGCGGCCAGCATGACCTTTTTCCCTTGGCCTTGAAGCTGTTTTGCGATTTTGCCGATGCTGGTCGTCTTGCCCGCGCCGTTGACGCCGGAAACCAGGATCACATAGGGCTTTATCGACTCGTCAATAGTCAATGTCCCGGCAAAGGGCGCAAGTTTTTGCGCGATGATCGCCGCAAGCTCTTGGCGTATTGCAAGCGGGGAAATATTCCTGTCGAATTTGCGCGCGCGCAATTGATTTGCGATTTCGGATGCCGTTGTAACGCCCATGTCGGATGCGATCAAAATATCCTCAATTTCCGAAATCGCGGCGTCGTCTAGCCCGCGCTTGTTGATCAAATCATCCAGCGGCGCGGCGATGGCGGCCGCGCTTTTTTGCAGGCCGGATTTCAGCCGTGCAAACCAGCCTTGGTTCTGCGCGTTTTGGTCTTGCGGCGTTTCGGTTTTTTTGCGGAATAAAGAGAGCATGAGTGTTTTACATATTTTCCAAAATAATTTCTATATCGCGCGCGGCATGCAGCACGCGGATGATTTCCAGCGACGAGGTTTTTGGCCTATAAAAAACCAAATATTTTTTAACCGGCCAGCATCTTAGATCCTTGCCTAAATCCTGGCAGGATCTGCCCAAAAACGGATTATCGCACAACATTAAAAAAGACTTATGGAATTCGTCTTGGATGATGTCCGCTGCAGCGATGTTGTCCGCCGCGATAAATAGCCATATATCCAGCAAGTCTTTTTTTGCGGAATCGGATTTATATAATTTCATTATTGGCGCGGTTCTTCGGGTAATCCTAAAATCTTGCGGCCTTCCTGTTTAATTTCATCCTTGTCCCATGGGCTGAAGGGACCTTCCAGCCCTTGATTGATCTGCCGCTGCAATTCCACGCGGCCATGGGCGCGCAGCGCCTCGCGCACGACTTCGGAGGCCGAGCTGTAAAGGCCGGATTTGACCTTATTGTTGATATATTCTTCCAATTCCGGAGTTAGGGATATGTTCATAAAATGCTCCTTATTGTCAATTAATAGCATAATATAGCACAAATTGCTATAAATGGTTAAATATTCCGCTGGCTTTGCGGCGTTTCGGTTTTTTTACGAAATAAAGAGAGCATGCCATTTTTTACAATGAAAAACTTTTCCAGGATAGGGCAAATAATAACTCAAATAACGTCATCCCGGGCCAATATTGAAATTTATACGTCCCGGGATCCATGCAATCTACCATATTTATTTATGGGAACCGGGGTTATGGATCCCCGCTTTCGCGGGGATGACAATAATTTGGGGCTTCTATCGTTCTAAAACCAGACAATTTTTATGCAATCAGCTTATTGTTATCCGCTGCCGTCGCCACCCGTTCCAAAATTTGCCCAACCGCCGCATGGTCTTGGCGCGAAGTCAGGCGCACCTTGGCGAATTGTTCGGTATGGCCCACGCCGCCGCGTTCGACCAATATTTTTTCGCGCTTGCCGATGCGGCTTTGCAATAATTTGCGCAAATTATTCTCGCCCGCCTGGCGCAGCGATTTGGCGCGAGATTTGCGGATATCGCCCTTGACTTGCGGCATGCGCGAAGCCGGCGTGCCGCGCCGCGCGGAATAGGGGAATACATGCAAATGCGCGATGTCGCATTCTTGTATCAAGCCAAGGGAGTTTTCAAACATCGCATCGCTTTCGGTCGGAAAGCCGGCGATGATGTCCGCGCCGAAAACCATGTCCGGGCGCAAATCACGGGCGCGCTTGCAAAAATCGATCACGTCTTGGCGCGTGTGGCGGCGTTTCATGCGTTTCAAGATCATATCGTCGCCCGCCTGCAGGCTGATATGCAAATGCGGCATCAGGCGCGGCTCGTTTTCAACCAGGCGCCATAAATCATCGTCCATTTCGGCGGGGTCGATCGAAGACAGCCGCAGGCGTTTCAGATCCGGAACCAGCGCCAAAAGACGGCGCAGCATTTGTCCCAAGGACGGCGCGCCCGGAAGATCCTTGCCGTAAGACGTCAAATCGACGCCGCTGACCACGATTTCGTTATAGCCGTTTGCGACCAGAATCCGCGCCTGCTCTGCGATCTCGCCCATCGGCACGGACCGCGAATTGCCGCGCCCATAAGGAATAATGCAAAAAGTGCATCTGTGGTCGCAGCCGTTCTGCACCTGCATGAAGGCGCGCGACTGGCTTTCAAAGCCTTGCAGCAAATGGCTTGCGGTTTCGCGCGCCGCCATGATGTCGTTCACGATCACGCGTTCGGTTTGCGGCAAAAAGGATTCCGCCTTCATTTTCACGTCGTTGCCCAGAATGCGGTCGATTTCCGGCATTTTGGAAAACTCATCCGGGTTGGTTTGCACGGCGCATCCCGTGACGATGATCTGCGCGCCGGGGTTTTGCCCGCGCAATTTGCGGATCGCCTGGCGCGCCTCGCGCTCCGCCTCGTTGGTGACGGCGCAGGTGTTAACGATGATCGCATTTTGCAACCCCGAATTTTGCGCATGCGCCAGCATCGTCTCGGATTCGACGTGGTTCAGCCGGCAGCCGAAGGTGACAACTTTTAAAGAGGGCATAGGGGTTACTGTTTAGGGTTTAGGGAGGATAATTCTTTACGCATGGCGGAAAGCATTCGGCGTATTTCACTTAAACCCGATAATATTTCTTCTTTAGGAGTTGCTTCAATAAAGCCGAGTTCGTATCCGATAATTAGCAAAGTCTCTAATTCACTTGCCGATCCTGCAGCAATCGCCAGAAATTGCACATATTCTTTTCTGGAATTGCGCATATACCCTTCTGCAATATTGGTGGGAATGGAAACAGCCGCTCGCTGCATTTGCGAACACAGATTATATTTTTCCGTGTTAGGAAATTTCTCTGCGATTTTATATATATTTTTGACCAAGTCCTTGCTCTTTTGCCAAACCAGCAAATCCTTATGGTCACGAATAACTTTGTCCATCTTGATTCTAACCCCTAAACCGTAACCCCTAAACCCTCAATTTCAGCTTGTCCCACAAACACCTCCGCCACCTCTCCGGTCATCAACACATGGCCGTCTTTCAGCCATTCGATTTCCAGATTGCCGCCGTCGAGGATCAGCGTGGCTTTGCGCTCGGTCAAATTCTTGCGCGATGCCGCGACCAGCGTGGCGCAGGCGCCTGTGCCGCAGGCTTCGGTGATGCCGACGCTGCGTTCCCACACCCGCATGCGGATGGTGTTTCGGTCTATTACCGTTGCAAATTCGATATTGGCCCGCTGCGGGAACATCGGATGATGTTCCATTTTCGGGCCATGGGAAGCTATGTCAAAAGATTCGGCGTTGCCGATAAAAAACACCGCATGCGGATTGCCCATATTGACGCAGACCGCGTCGGGCAGGGCGGGATAGTGCAAAGGCACGGCGGCGGTATCGCAGGCCTCGCGCAGCGGGATGTCGCGCCAATCCAATTTCGCGATCCCCATATCGACGCGCACCAAATGATCGCCGATGATGTCGCATTCCAAAAGCCCGGCCAGGGTTTGGATGGTGATGTGGTTTTTGTCCGATAATTTAAAAATTTCATGGGCGACGCAGCGCGTGGCGTTGCCGCAAGCCTCTGCTTCGTATCCGTCGACATTATATAGCCGCATGAAGGCGTCGGCGGATTTATCCGGTGCGTTTTCGATAATCACCAGCTGATCGCAGCCGATGCCGCGCTTGCGGTTGGCAATGGCGCGGGCCTGGGAGTGGGACAATTTCTGCCAACCCGCAATGCCGCGCGCGTCGATGACGACGAAATCATTGCCCAGGCCGTGCATTTTTTTAAAGGGTATGCCCATTGCTTTAAGTCCCAGATTTAAAAAGGAAACGATAGCAAAATCGGGCTCCTTCATCAAATTATTGATTTCCCATCATTCTGCCGCTGCCATGTCTTGATCGCATGGGGGTAATGTTCCCTAATAGCGCCAAAAAGGCAATTTTCTATTGTTATTGTCGCTTTTTTATTATAGAGTGTTTCAAATCGGTACGAATTACAGTTATAAAATTTTATTTTCGGGCAAATTTAATTAATATGACGATATTGTCATAAAAACAGGAGGATACATATTATGGCTGTTGAAGTTTATACGGATTCCGACGGATTGCTTTTGGCGGAACCAAAAGCCCCTAACCGCCGTAAACATCGCGGCGGTATGAACCGGGGCTATTCTGTTCCGCAAGAACAGAATCCAGAAGTTTTACGCGCAAAGCGCGCCAAAAAGCAAAGAGGGGCGGATTACAGGCTGAACCGCCAATTAAACGATGCGTTGGGCCGTGGATGGCGCAAGGATATCGATCCTTTGTATGTTGATGCTATCGTAAAAGCGGCGCGTGACCTGTATCGCGGAAGATAATGGAGGAAAAATGAAAAGTGTTATTGATTCTGAGACCGGCGATGACGGCAGGGAGCCTTTCTGCCGCGGAGCAGCCATGGTCAGGCTGCCTAGCCGGTTGCTGGAGCCTTCTTTTGTTAGACCAGAACCAGAAGCAGGTTCTTTGGCAGCGCAGATGATGCGTGACTATGGCCCTGGCGGTGTTGCGGATAGAATTGCAATGGGATTGATTAATCCCCGCGATTTTGCGCGTACTCGTTAAACTTTTCTTGTGGGAGGGAGGTCTTGACTTCCCCCAAAAAACCCGCTAAAAACACGATCAATTAACGGAAAACCAAAAGGTTGTTCCAACGCCAGTCGACGAGTTTCGTCCGCTGGCGATTTGTGTTTTTCGGTTTACGGTTAACCGTTGACGGTTGTCAGTTGGATGCTTCCCGAATGCGCCATTGCGCCAGAAGGTAAAGCATAACGACAATTGTTAACTGTCAACCGTCAACCGGCAAGAGGCAGGTTTTTAAAAGTGTTCGACAATTTGACGGATAAATTCGGCGCGATTTTCGCCCGCCTGAAAGGGCGCGGCGTTTTGCGCCCCGAGGATATCGAAATCGCGATGCGCGAAATCCGCGTGGCGCTGCTCGAAGCCGATGTCGCCCTGCCCGTGGTCAAGGATTTTATCGCAAGCGTGCAGCAACGCGCGCTGGGCCAAGAAGTTTTGCAATCCATCACCCCCGGCCAGCAAATCGTCAAGATCGTGCATGACGCTTTGGTGGATGTTTTGAACGGCAATCGTCATTCCGAGTCCATTCGACTTGCTCCGCCCGCTCAGGATAAACTCCGCGAGGAATCCCCATCGGTTGGAGGGGGATCCCTCGATATGCTCGCTAACGCTCGCGCTCGGGATGACAGTAATAATTCTTTAAACCTAAACGTCCCCGCTCCCGCCGTAATTTTAATGGCGGGCTTGCAGGGATCGGGCAAAACCACCAGCGCCGGGAAAATCGCAAAAAGACTGCAAGACAAAGAACGCAAAAAAGTTTTATTGGCCTCCTTCGACATTTACCGCCCCGCCGCGCAAAAGCAGTTGGAAATCCTGGCGAACCAGGTCGGCTGCGGCAGCTTGCCGATCGTGCCGGGCGAAAAACCTTTGCAGATCGCAAAGCGCGCGTTGAGCGAGGCCAAGCTTGGCGGCTATGATGTTTTGATTTTAGATTCCGCGGGAAGATTGCAAATCGATCCGGAGTTGATGGCCGAGTTGAAATCGGTAAAGGATTTTGCGAATCCCGCAGAAACGCTGCTGGTCGCCGACGCCTTGACCGGGCAGGAAGCCGTGAATATCGCCAAAGGCTTTCATGAACAAATCGGCGTTACCGGCATCGTTCTGACCCGCATGGACGGCGACGGGCGCGGCGGTGCGGCGCTGTCGATGCGCGCCGTCACCGGCCAGCCGATCAAATTCATCGGCGTCGGCGAAAAGCTTGACGGGCTAGATGTGTTTGACGCGCAGCGTGTCGCCGGCCGCATTCTGGGCATGGGCGACGTGGTTTCCCTGGTCGAAAAAGCGATGGAGAATTTTGACCAGGCAGAGGCCGAAAAAGCCGCCGCCAAAATGATGCAGGGCAATTTCGATTTCAACGACATGCTGGATCAATTCCGCAATTTGCAGAAAATGGGCGGCATGAACGCGATGATGGATCTTTTGCCCGGCATGGGAAAAATGAAAAAACAAATTGCAGGCCGCATCGACGCCAATCTGATGAAACGCCAAGAGGCGATCATACTGTCGATGACCAAGGCCGAGCGCAAGAACCCGGACCTGATCAAGGCGTCGCGCAAAAAACGCATCGCCGCCGGATCCGGCACGCGGGTCGAGGATGTGAATAAATTGATCAAGGCCCACGAAGAGGCCGCCAAGATGATGAAAATGATAAAAAAAGGCGGAATGGGGGGATTGGGGAATTTGATGAAGGGTATGAAACCATTCGGTTGACAATTGACAGTTGACGGTTGACGTAAAGCCAACTGTCAACGGTCAACGGTTAACTGTTAACTGCAACAAAAGGAGAAAACAAAATGCTAAAAATCAGACTATCGAGGCACGGCGCGAAAAAGCGCCCTTATTATCATATCGTTGTTGCCGAACAATGGCGTTCGCGCGACGGCCAGTTCGTCGAAAAGATTGGCAGCTTCAATCCGCTGCTGCAAAAATCCGACCCAAACCGCATTGTTTTAAAACAAGACCGCGTCAAGCATTGGCTGTCGGTCGGCGCGCAGCCGTCCGACCGTGTCGCACGTTTCTTAGGCGAAGCAAAAATCATCCCGATGCCGAAATGGAACGAAAGCCCGAAAAAATCGGCGCCAAAAGCCAAGGCGCAAGAGCGCATGAAGGCATTGGAAGAAGCGGCGAACGCAGCGAAAGAGCCGAAAGAAGCTCCCGCCCCAGCCGCAGCCGAAGCCCCCGCCGAAACGCCGGCGGCCTAGATAATTTTTTATGGAACAGGTCAGACATATATATAGGTAAACACATGGCAATCCCCAAGAAATCGGAAAGCAAGACTGCGAGTATGACAACAAAGCCAGCCGCCAATGCCAATAGCGGGTCGAAAAAAGACCAGCAAATCTGCATCGGCAAGATCGTCGGCGTCAAAGGCATCGAAGGCGCGGTGAAGATCTATAGCTATACCGAAGATCCGCGCCACATCGGCCGCTATGGCGCGCTGCACAGCAATGACGGATCGCGCCAATTCAACATCAAGACCCGCGAGTTCAAAGGCAATGTGATCGTGTCCAAGATCGAAGGCGTCGAAACCAGAAACGCCGCCGAAGCCCTGGTCGGAACGGAGCTTTTTGTCTGGCGCAGCACGCTGCCGGAATTGGAATCGCGCAAATTCTATTACGCCGACCTTTTGGGGCTTGGCGTCGTGGACGAGGCGGGAAAATCCTTGGGCCGGGTGGTTTCGGTTTACAATTACGGCGGCGGCGACGTGATCGAAATCGCAAAGCCGCGCCAGTTCGAGCCGATCTGCGTTTTATTCAACGAGGAAAATTTTCCAAAGGTGGATGTCGGCGCTGGAATATTGACCGCGCGTTTGCCGGTTGAATCCAACGACGACGCGCCGATGATGGCGCACAAAGCGGCGCGCAGAAAATAGGCGGCGATTTCATGCAGCCGAAAGTGCGTTGCGGCGTTATCACGCTTTTCCCGGAAATGTTTCCGGGGCCGCTACAATATTCGCTGGCAGGCAAGGCGTCGGACAAGATATGGGCGATGGATGTTTTTAATTTGCGCGATTTCGCAAAAGACAAACATCAATCGGTCGACGATTCGCCCTTTGGCGGCGGCGCGGGCATGGTGATCAAGCCCGATGTCGCCGACGCCGCGATCCGGCATCTGCGCGGCGTAAAGGAATATAAGGACGCGGATTTGATTTATTTGACGCCGCGCGGCAAGGTTCTGGACCAGGAAACTGTTTTGGAATTCAGCCGAAAGACCTCTTTGATTTTGCTATGCGGCCGGTACGAAGGGCTGGATCAAAGGGTGATCGAACATCACGCGATGCGTGAAATTTCGCTGGGCGATTTCGTGCTGTCGGGCGGCGAGGTCGCGGCGCTGGCGCTTTTGGATGCGGTGGTGCGGCTTTTGCCCGGCGTCGTCGGCAAGGCCGAAGGCGTCGTCGAGGAAAGTTTTACGGGCGGGCTTTTGGAATATCCGCATTACACCAGGCCCGCGGAATGGCAGGGGTTAAAAGTGCCCGAAGTGCTGATTTCAGGCGATCACGGCAAGGTGGCCGCCTGGCGCAAGGCCCAGGCCGAATCGGTGACAAAGGAAAGAAGGCCCGATTTATGGGCAAAAAAAGGGGTTAGGGGTTAGGGTTTTGGGTTTAGTAAGGTGTTTGGCCAAAACCCTTTACTAAAAGGGCATTTTTCGATATATACGTTAAACAAAAGGAAGGCAGTTATGATCAATATTCAAGCAATCGAAAAGCAGCAAATCGCAAAGCTGATTCAGGGCAAAAAGATCCCCGATTTTCAAGCGGGAGATACCGTTAAAGTCCAAGTGAAAGTCGCCGAAGGCGAGCGCGTGCGCTTGCAGGCGTTTGAAGGCCTTTGCATCGGCCGCTCCAACAAGGGCGTCAATTCCAATTTCACCTTGCGTAAGATTTCTTACGGCGAAGGCGTCGAGCGTGTATTCCCGCTTTACTCCCCCATGCTGGCCACCATCGAAGTGGTGCGCAAGGGCGAAGTGCGCCGCGCGAAATTGAATTACCTGCGCGACCGCCGTGGCAAATCGGCGCGGATCAAGGAAAAAACCCGCATCCCAGGCGAAGGCGAAGCGGTTGAAACCGCAGACAGCGCCGTCGCTTAAAGCATTCCCATATGACCGAACGATCCTTGTCTTTGCGTATATATGATGCGTTGGAGGCATCGGATCGCGTCCGTTTTGATGCGGCAAAAATTCCTACAGCGCGCGGCATAAAAATATTTCATAAAAACGGCGCCTGGTAATTCCAAGGCGCCGTTTATTTTATCCTATATATTTTACTGGCGCTATTTGCCCCGACCTCTATGGGATCGGGAAAGTAGATTATTTGCAATGGCACACCCTTTTTTGATGACTTTTTCGCGTTTCTGCGCACCATCTTGGCGTTTTTGATTGGCCTCAAGCAGGCCCCTTACTTGTTCCATGATATCCAGCATGCAGGCCAAAATCGCGGCGGTTGCAGGCATCCGCGCGCGTTGATATAGTCATAGCAGAGTCTTTTCAAGGAATTCAGCCATGACCCAACCCCGCACTTTGTTCGATAAAATCTGGAACGCGCATGTCGTCGATAAAAAAGACGACGGCACTTGTTTGATTTATATCGACCGGCAATTGATCCACGAAGTGACTTCGCCGCAAGCATTCGAAGGCTTGCGCAACGCGAACCGCAAGGTGCGCCGCACGGCGGCAACCTTGGCGGTGGCGGATCACAATATTCCAACCACCGACCGTTCTATTCCCATTGCCGATCCCGATTCCAAATTGCAGGTGCAGACCTTGGGCGACAACGTCAAGGCGGCGGGGATCACCTATTTCGATATGTTCGATGCGCGCAATGGCATCGTGCATATGGTCGGGCCGGAACAGGGCTTGACCCAGCCGGGCTTGACCATCGTGTGCGGCGATTCGCACACCTCGACCCATGGCGCTTTCGGCGCGCTGGCCTTTGGCATTGGAACGTCCGAGGTCGAACATGTGCTGGCAACCCAAACCCTGTGGCAAAAGCCCGCGAAAAATATGCGCATTACCGTGGACGGCAAATTGGGTTTCGGCGTCACATCCAAGGACATCGTGCTTGCGATTATCGGCAAAATCGGCACCGCCGGCGGCACCGGCCATGTGATCGAATATGCGGGCAGCGCGATCCGCGATTTGTCGATGGAGGCGCGCATGACCATTTGCAATATGTCGATCGAAGGCGGCGCGCGCGCAGGCTTGATCGCGCCCGATCAAAAAACTTTCGATTATGTCAAGGGCCGCCCCTATGCGCCGAAAGCCGATCAATGGGATGCGGCGGTGAAATATTGGCAAAGTCTGCCATCCGATATGGGCGCGACATACGATACCGAACATGCGTTGCGCGCCGAAGATATCGCGCCGCAGATCACCTGGGGCACTTCCCCGCAAGAGGTGGTTCCGGTCACAGGCTCCGTGCCCGATCCAAAATCCGAACCCGATGCCAAAAAACGCGCCAGCATGGAACGGATGCTGGATTATATGGGCCTGACCCCCGGCACCAAGATGCAGGATGTAAAAATCGACATGGTGTTTTTAGGATCTTGCACCAATGCGCGGATCGAAGATTTGCGCGCGGCGGCTTCGGTTGTGAAAAACAAAAAAGTCGCCGATGGCGTTGTCGCCTTGGTGGTTCCGGGGTCGGGGCAGGTGAAAAAACAGGCGGAACAAGAAGGATTGGCCGATATTTTCAAACAAGCGGGATTCGAATGGCGCGAGCCGGGCTGTTCCATGTGTTTGGGCATGAATCCCGACAAAGTGCCGCCAGGCAAAAGATGTGCCAGCACCTCCAACCGCAATTTCGAAGGAAGGCAAGGCAGAGGCGCGCGCACGCATTTATTGTCGCCGATCATGGCGGCGGCGGCGGCGATCGAAGGGCGCTTTGTGGATGTCAGGGATTATGATTTGATTTAAACAATACCCTCCCCCACAAGGGGAGAGTAGGAGTATGGAATGCAAAAATTCACGACCCTTACCGGAATCGCGGCGCCCTTGCCGATGACCAATGTCGATACCGATCAGATCATCCCGAAACAATTTCTGACCACGATCCAGCGCAAGGGTTTGGCCAAGGGATTGTTTTACGATTCCCGATTTACGCCGGAAGGAAAGTCCAAGAACGATTTTGTGCTGAACCAAGCGCCGTGGGACAAGGCCAAAATTTTGATCGCCGGCGATAATTTCGGCTGCGGGTCTTCGCGCGAACATGCGCCCTGGGCGCTTTTGGATTTCGGCATCGCCTGCGTGATCGCGCCAAGCTTCGCCGATATTTTTTACAATAATTGCTTTAAAAATTTCATGCTGCCGATCGCTCTTGCGCCGGATAAGGTCGATGAATTGATGCGCCGCGCCCGCGATCCCAAAGGCTATGTCTTGACGGTCGATTTACAAAACCAAAGAATCACCGGCGACGGGGTCGATTTTTCTTTCGATGTCGAAGCGTTCCGTAAACATTGCCTTTTGAACGGCCTAGACGATATCGGCCTGACCTTGGAAAAAGCGGCGGCGATCGATGCGTTCGAAGGAAAGCAGAAACAGCAAATGCCGTGGCTGTGGAATAATGGTTGAACCCATTATCATCCCGAGCGAAGTCGAGAGATCTATTCGATAGCTCAGCAAAGCTCAACAATAGCAGGACAGATTCTTCGCTTCACTTAGGACGACAAGGAAATGGATTTAACTCAGCAATGCTGATATTGCCGCATTTGTGACAGGCGCAGGGCGATTCCCATTCCGTCATCGCCACCACCTCCGCAATCGCCGCCACCATCATTGCCGCCATCGCCGCCGGAGCTATTGTCCCCGCCGCCGCAATCGCGGTCTATGCCCAAATCGCGCAGCCCGTCGCAAAAATTTTCTTTCGGCCCGCTATTGCGCTCGCATCCGCCGCCGCTTCCGCTTCCGCCGGAATCTCTGCCGCCGCCATTATCGCGGCTTCTGTCACGGGAACGATTTTCGCTCGTCCCATCCGAAGGGGACGAGTCGGCGGGTTCACGATACCGGTCGTTGATTTGTCTTTCCCGACTTTCCCGTTCCCGTCTCTCCTTCTTTTGTCTCTCCCGCTCTTGGCGTTCATGCTCGATCTGATTATTTCTGGTTTCGATGCATTGATCCAAGGCGCGGTTGAACGGGCCGGAAAAATCCATCTCTTTATGCGGATCTTTGAAAAAGCTTTCAAATCCGGTCAGGCTGTTCGGGCTGATATGGTTCGGATTTAAATTTATTAAATCCCGCAAATTCGCGTCGACGGATTGATCCAAAGCTTGTTTCAAGCAGTCCAAAGCATCCAGCGGGGAAAGGTTTTTGAATTTTTCTTTATATTGCTCGACCGTTTTATCAATGACTTCACCGCCCAGCGCGTCTTCGATCTGATCTACGGCCAAGGTGCAAATAGCCTTGGCGGCCACATTCATTTTAAGCAAAGAACAAACGATCGAGCTGAGTCTTGTTGGGATTTCGATATCGTCGATTTTTACGCCCAGGGGTGAATCCATCGTCGCGGCTTCGATTTGCGGGGTTATCACCTCGCGGTAGGCTTGGAATACGGCTTGATCCTCGGCCGATAAGCCGCTGGCGTCGAGGCTGGCGAGAGTCGCCAATATTCTTGCCTTGGATGCATTGAACCTGGCTTCTTCGTAGGAAGCCGGTTTGGAATCGTAGCGGACATCATTCATATAGCGTTCGATCGCCTGCGCCTCCTGTTTTTTCATTTCGGCATTGGCATATAAAATATTGCCATAAAGAATCTGTGCTTTTTGCTGCGCGATGCTTTCTTGCGTGGCATTGTTCATTTGCGACGCATCGGCCAAAAGCCTTTGCGCGTCTTGCTGCATTTGTTTTGCTTCGGCAAACGCAGTTTCGATCATGGCTCTGACGCGTTCGGCATTGGCGATATTATTGGCCGCTTCATTGGCCAGGGATTCGGCATAGCCGATCGAGTTTTCGAGCGATATTTCCAGCGCCGGAACCGATTCCGTTTGCCGGGACGGGGCAAGACCGAAACCGAAAGCGGTGATTGCGGCGCCTGCGGCCCAGGTCGATCCTAAAAGAGCGGCTTTTTTCATAATAGCTCTCCTATAGTCTGCTTCTTCCAAGAAGCATTTCATACCTCATGGCGCGCGCTTCTTCGCGCTGTCTTTCCCTTCTTTCCGCTTCGGCCCTTGCCAAAGCGTCCCGTTCAGCCGCTGCCCTTTCTGCGGCCAATCTTTCCGCCTCGTCCCGCGCATGGATGTCTGCGGCCAGCTGGCGGGCGCGTTCTTCAGCCGCCGCCGTGTCCGCCGCCAATTGTGCTGCGCGCTGTTTTTCCGCCTCCGCCTGCGCGGCAAGGGCGGCGTTCTGTTCGCGGATTTGCCCGGCTTCCGAACTAAGCGTTTGATAGCTCGTGTTTAGCGCTTCTGCGCGCCCCACAAGATCGGTATATTGCAGGGATAGTCCGGAAATTCTTTGATCGGCCAAAGCCAGTCTGTCATTCGCCGCGCCGAGATTGCCTGCAAGCGTGTTCTCGCGCTGCCGCTGCAGATCGGGGCGGAAATAGCCGTATAACGCGCCGCCGCCAGCGGCAAGCCCTACCATTAAAGTTGCCGCATGGGCGGCAAGGGGTTTGATCCAATTTTTTGGGCGTTCGACGACAGGCGCATTGCGGTCGATGCTAGATGAAACAGGGTTTGCCGGGTTCATGAGGTTTGCTCCTTAGTTTTGGTTACAACAAAGAAATTGGAAATGTAATAATTTTGTTATAAAATTTAATGACAAGATATTTGTATAAAACAAAAATTAAAGTCAATAGTAATTTTTATTACAAAAATAAGCTATTGATCTTTCCCATAAAATTCCTGCATGACATGTAAAACTCCATTCAAGGAAATTATAAAATGACCCAAAAAATCCTCCTCCTCCCCGGCGATGGCATCGGCATCGAAGTGATGGAACAGGCCGAGCGTGTGCTGCGGCATTTGATGGCCAAAGGTTTGGGCGTTGAAATCGAGCGCGATGTGATCGGCGGCTCCGCCATCGACCAATACGGCAAGCCACTGGACGATTCGACGCTGGAAAAAGCGCGCGCTTGCGGCACGATTCTTTTGGGCGCGGTGGGCGGCCCCAAATGGGACAAGGTCGATTACAATATAAGGCCCGAGGCGGGGTTGCTGCGCATCAGAAAAGAGCTGGATCTGTTCGCCAATCTCCGCCCCGCCATTGTGTTTCCGGCGCTGGCGCAAGCATCATCTTTGAAAACCGAAATCGTATCGGGGCTTGATATTTTGATCGTGCGCGAATTGACCGGCGGCGTGTATTTTGGGGAGCCGCGCGGGATCGAAGATTTGGGGGGTGGCGAGCGGCGCGGGATCAACACCCAGGTTTACACCACATCGGAAATCAAGCGCGTCGCCCGTGTGGCGTTCGAGCTGGCCAGAACGCGCAAAAAACAAGTCACCTCTTGCGAAAAAGCCAATGTGATGGAATCCGGCAAATTATGGCGCGAGGAAGTAACCAAACTGCACGCCGCGGAATATAGCGACGTGCAATTGTCGCATATGTATGCCGACAACGCCGCGATGCAGCTGGTGCGCAACCCGAAACAATTCGATGTAATCGTCACCGACAATCTGTTCGGCGATATTTTATCGGACGAGGCGGCGATGCTGACCGGCAGTTTAGGCATGTTGCCGTCGGCCAGTTTAAATGGAAAGAAATATGCGCTGTATGAACCCGTGCATGGCTCTGCCCCCGATATCGCGGGCAAGGGCGTCGCCAATCCGCTGGCCATGATTATGTCGCTCGCCATGGCGCTGCGCTATTCGCTGGATCAAGGCGAATTGGCGGCAAAATTGGAAAAAGCGGTCGCAAAGGTTCTGGACGAAGGATTCCGCACCGCCGACATTATGCAGGATGGCATGACGAAAATCGGCACCGCGCAAATGGCGGACCAGGTTCTAAAAAATATTTAACGCGTGCGCGTTAAAAATCTTTGCGCCATCGCCGGATCGACCGAGGCGGCTTTTTTATGGTCTGGGATTTCGGGGTCTTGATGGGAATCCCAAATAAGATAAGCCAATGTCCCGACCATAGCCGCGATAATGAGGTATGGAACCAATTGTTGCGAAAACCCGGGTTTGTTGGAATCATATTCTTGACGCATGGGGTATTTCTTTTGAATGTTTCGGATAAATTTTTAGCGCATTCTTGTTAAGCTTTCGTGACAAACCCCTTTACCGCGCCCCCCAAACCCTATACCCTATCCCCTTCAAAAATGGAGTTTTTCATGGGCTATACCATCGCCGTTGTCGGCGCTACGGGCAATGTCGGGCGCGAAGTGTTGCAGATTCTGGCGGAACGCAATTTCCCGCATAAGAAAATCCACGCCCTGGCGTCGGAAAAATCGCAAGGGCGCGAAGTGTCTTTCGGCGAGGATAAGACGCTGAAAATCGAAGCCTTAAGCAAATTCGATTTCAAAGGCGTCGATATCGTGTTTTCGGCGGCGGGGTCAAGCGTGTCCAAGGAATTCGTGCCGCGCGCGACGGCGGCGGGCGCGGTCGTGATCGACAAAACATCTTTGTACCGTATGGACAAGGACGTGCCGCTGGTCGTGCCCGAGGTCAACCCAAACGCGCTGCAAGGATATAACAAAAAGAATATTATCGCCGTGCCGAATTGTTCCACCATTCAAATGGTGCTGGCGTTAAAGCCGCTGCACGACATCGCCAAGATCAAGCGGGTTGTGGTCGCAACCTATCAATCGGTTTCCGGCGCGGGCAAGGAGGCGATGGATGAATTGTTCGAGCAGACGCGCAACACCTTCGTCAACCAAGAACGCGAAAACAAGATTTTTACCAAGCCGATTTCCTTTAACTGCATCCCGCACATAGATTCCTTTATGGACGACGGATCGACCAAAGAAGAATGGAAAATGGCGGAAGAAACTAAGAAAATCATGGGCGCGGATATTCCGGTCGTTGCGACCTGCGTGCGCGTGCCTGTGTTCATCGGCCATAGCGAGGCGGTCAATGTCGAATTCGAAAGCCAGATCAGCGTCAAGCAGGCGCGCGACGCGCTGCAGGCGTTTTCCGGCATCACCGTGATCGACAAGCGCGAGGACGAAGGCTATATCACGCCGATCGAATGCGCCGGCGAAGACGCGGTGTTCATCAGCCGCCTGCGCAGCGATAAAACCGTGCCTTATGGCTTGTCGTTTTGGTGCGTGTCCGACAATCTGCGCAAAGGCGCGGCGCTGAACGCGGTGCAGATCGCCGAAAGCCTGATTAAACAAAAAATGCTGAAAGCGGCCTAAAATGTTCGACAGCGCCGAATCCCTTTTGATTTACACCGCCGTGGGCGCGTTTTTGCTGTTCTGCATCGTTATGGGTTTCGGCGGACATGCGATGCCGACAAGCCATCTGGCGCGGGAGCCGACCAGAAAGGGTGATATCACTCTTTCGATCCTGGCGATTTGCATTATCGGCGGGCTTGTATATTTCACCTTCGGCGGCTGGCGCCATATTTGGGCGCCGGAAACCTTGCCCCCGCCCCCGCCGCCCTTATTCGCTATGGCCGCGCAAGACGGCAATTTGTCCTATATCGGAAATCTATCGGCACAAGCCCTGCAAAAACCCCTGCCGCTGAAAAACGCTTTGGAAGATTTTTGTAAATCAGAAATCAAGCTTTTGTCAAAAGCCCAGCAAGCTTTGGTCAAGCCGTGCCAGGTTTTTTTATGGGCCGAGCCGCGCTTGACGCCGCGTGTTTTTCCAATCCCACCCAATTACTTGCCCTATATGACCGCCAATTACGTTTTTCACCCCAAAACCAAACACAGCCGCTTTTGCTGGCTGCAGCAGGGCCGGGTGGATGAAAGATACTGTTTTTAAAGGGTTTTTGTCCCAAATCTGCTGTTTACAATAAAGATACATAGATTATAATCGCTTCCAGAAAAGGAAAAGCGAAAAACTAAGGGCGGGACAAGATGACTTTGGATCAATTCATAGAGATTTTGGCAAAGGCGGACAGCATTTATAAAAGAAAAAGCAAAAATTCCAGCGCCACTATTTTGGGCGCACCGAATGTGCTGCTGCCGGAACTTTTGGCCTGGGCGCTTTTGCAAGATAGCAAGATACCGCTTGCGCTCAATGACGTCCAAATTCTGCCCGAAGAGATAAAAGCCGCTCCCTCCCCCAAAAAAAGCAAAATGGGGTGGGTTTCGGATCAGCTTTGCGGCCCCTATAAGCGCAGCTTGAAGCAAATCGCCGGGGAGTTTTTCAAAGGCAATGCGGAACCGCTGTTTGAGCTGATAGAAATTGAAAAGATACCCACGGGGTTTTTGGCCCGCATGCTGCAAGCCAGCAAGGCCATTCCATTAACAAGAATTCAACTTAAGGCCATAGATCAAACTCAACCGGACAATCAATGGCTTTTTGTCTGGCGCACGCTTGCTAAATACTTGTTGGGGCAAACGCCGTCCGTTCAGCACAGCGAAATGCAAGTTCCGGCGCAAGATGCGGCCGCGCAGGAAATCGAAAATATTCAAGATCAACTTATGAGCGCGGTCAAAGGGCAGAATGCCGCAATCGAAGCGCTGATGGAAAAAATCACCGTCGCCCGCGCGGGTCTTTTTGGCGAATCGGGAAAGCCGCGGGGAAGTTTTTTATTCGCCGGCCCGACAGGGGTCGGAAAAACGCTGCTGGCGAAACGCCTTGCCCAAGCGCTAAACATTCCATGCCATATCTATGATATGAGCGAGTACAGAGAATCCCATAATATATCGCGGCTGATCGGATCGCCGCCTGGCTATGTCAATCAATCGGAAGGCGGCGGGCTTGTCAACGCCTGCCGTAAAACCCCCGAGGCGGTTTTCGTATTCGATGAAATCGAAAAAGCTTGTAAAGAAGTGGGGAACATTTTTTTGCAAATATTGGCGGGCGCGCGCTTGACCGACGGCAAGGAGCAGGTTGCGGATTTCTCCAAAGCCTATATCGTTTTCACCAGCAATGTCGGCAGCCGCCAGGCAAGGAATAACATCGATTTGCGTCCGCAGCAAATCCCGGAATTTTTTAAATCCCAGGCCATGAGATTTTTTCCAGCCGAATTTATCTCCAGGCTCAGCGATGTGATCGGCTTCCGCCCGCTTGACGATAAGGGGTTATGCCAGGTTTTGCGCGCTCAATTGGATCAGATGGAAACGGCATTACAAGCGAAAAATATCAAGGCCCGGTTTGACATTTCCGATGCCGCCGCGCGGGGTATCATCGACGCTTTGCCGGACGAGGACAGGCATGGAAGGGCCATCGAAGACAAAACCGCCGGGGCTATCCAGCAAGAATTGTCCAAAGCCTATTTGGCGAAAAAATTCAATCCCGGCGGCCATTACAAAATAAATATTCGTTTCGAGCAAGGCGAAATTATATTGAAAATTGCGCGGCAAACATCCCCCGAGGCGGCAATCGCAAGGGGGGCCGTATTCGGGCAGGAAAGACAGCCTCGCGGCTGATTTTCCACAGTCAGGGTAACGCGTGGCCTTCTCTTTACGGCAAAGTTGCAAGTTCGATTGACTTAAGCTCGGCCGGGCGGTAATGCTAGAGTCATTCTAAAGTCCAACCGCAAGCCCCCGCATTGTCATGGCCCCGGACCCGCAAGCCCCAAAGACCTATCCCCGGCCGCTTTCGCCGCATTTACAGATTTACAAGCCGCAATTGACCAGCGTTTTGTCCATCAGCCACCGCATGACGGGGATTGCCCTGTTCATCGGGCTTTTCGTTTTGATCGCCTGGCTTTACGGGCTGGCGTTCAGCCCCGCTATGTTTTCCTGCTTGCAGGATATATTGACAAGCTTTTTAGGCCGCATGGCGCTTTTGGGCTGGACGTTTTGTTTATTTTATCACCTTTGCAACGGCGTGCGGCATTTGCTGTGGGACGCCGGATACGGCTTTGAAATCCCCATCGCCTATGCCACCGGCTGGGTCGTTGTTTTTGGCAGCGTGGGATTGACGCTTTTCTGCTGGTACATCGCCTATGGCGAACGCGGGCGCGAATTCTGGATGGGGATGTAGAATGCAAAAATCCAATTCCATGCAGTCGAAATTGGCAAAGGCAAAGGGGCTGGGCTCGGCCCATGACGGCACGCATCATTGGTGGATGCAGCGTTTGACCGCGATCGCCATTTTGCCGCTTGCGGTTTGGTTCGCGGGATCGCTTGTCGCCCTGGTCGGCGCCGATGCCGGGCTGATCGCATCCTGGCTGTCGCGGCCCTGGAACGCGATACTGATGCTGCTATTCGTTTGCGTGTCTTTGTATCACGGCGTTTTGGGCATGCAGGTGGTGGTCGAAGATTACGTCCACCATGCGGGGTGGAAATTCGGCATGCTGATCGGCATGAAATTGCTGCTGTGGCTGGGATGGACGGTAACCGCTTTTTCCATTTTAAAAATCGCGCTGATGTAAACGGGCATTGTTATGACTTTGCAATCTTATAAAATCATAGATCACGAATATGACGTCGTCGTTGTCGGCGCCGGCGGCGCGGGTTTGCGCGCCACTTTGGGCATGACGGCGGCAGGTTTGAAAACCGCTTGCGTCACCAAGGTGTTCCCGACGCGCTCGCACACCGTGGCGGCGCAAGGCGGGGTCGGAGCGGCGCTGGGCAATATGGGCGACGGCGACAATTGGCGCAATCATTTTTTCGACACCATCAAGGGATCGGATTGGCTCGGCGATCAGGACGCGATCGAATATATGTGCCGCCAGGCGGTTCCGTCGGTGATCGAACTCGAACATTTCGGCGTGCCGTTTTCCAGGACACCCGAGGGCAAAATCTATCAGCGGCCTTTCGGCGGGCATATTTTGAACGAAGGCACGGGCGCGGCCGCCAAGCGCGCCTGCGCCGCCGCCGACCGCACCGGGCACGCGATTTTGCACACGCTTTACCAGCAATGCTTGAAATACAAAGCCGAATTTTACGTCGAATATTTCGCGCTGGATTTGATCATGGATTCCGAAGGCAAATGCCGGGGCGTGATGGCTTTGTGTTTGGACGACGGCACGATTCACCGCTTTAAAGCGCATCAGACGGTGCTGGCGACCGGCGGGTATGGCCGCGCCTATTTCAGCTGCACCTCGGCGCATACTTGCACCGGCGACGGCAACGCGATGGTGCTGCGCGCCGGATTGCCGCTGCAGGATATGGAATTCGTGCAATTCCACCCGACCGGCATTTACGGATCGGGCTGTTTAATCACCGAAGGCGCGCGCGGCGAGGGCGGCTATTTGACCAATTCCGAAGGCGAACGTTTCATGGAACGCTATGCGCCGTCGGTCAAGGATTTGGCGTCGCGCGACGTGGTATCGCGCGCTATGACGATCGAAATCAACGAAGGCCGCGGCGTCGGTCCGAACAAAGATCATATTTTATTGCATTTGGAGCATCTCGATCCCCAAGTGCTGCATGAACGCCTGCCCGGAATTTCGGAAACCGCGAAAATTTTCGCCGGCGTCGATGTCACCAAACAACCGATCCCGGTTTTGCCGACGGTACATTATAATATGGGCGGCATCCCGACCAATTATCATGGCGAGGTGATCCGCACCGCGCCTGGAAACCCCGACGCGGTATGCCCGGGGCTGATGGCGATCGGCGAGGCGGCCTGCGTTTCGGTGCATGGCGCCAACCGTCTGGGCACCAATTCGCTTTTGGATATCGTGGTATTCGGCCGCGCCGCAGCAATCCGCGCCGCAGAAATTCTGCGCCCCAATATGCCGCATGATCCGTTGCCGCAAAGCGCGGGCGAGCATGCGATAGAACGGCTCGATAAAATGCGCCAGGCCAATGGCAGCTTGACCGCGCATAAAATCCGCGAGGAAATGCAGCGCGCGATGCAGCGCCATGCGGCGGTGTTCCGCAACAGCGCGTCGCTGGATCAAGGCGTCAAGAAAATCCGCGATGTGGCGGCGATGATGCAGGATATCAAAATTTCCGACCGTTCCTTGATCTGGAATTCCGATTTGATCGAAGCTTTGGAGCTGGAAAATTTGCTGGCGCAAGCGGTCGTGACGCTGGATTCCGCCCATGCGCGGCACGAATCGCGCGGCGCGCACGCGCACGAAGATTATCCCGAACGCGACGACAAGGATTGGATGAAACACACAGTGACATGGATCGACGGGGTGCGTAACACCAAAATCGCCTATCGCCCGGTGCATATGAACACGCTGTCCAACGACGTGCAGCCCGTGCCGCCGAAGAAGCGGGTGTATTAAGAGGGGTTAGGGTATAGGGTATAGGGTATAGGGTATAGGGTATAGGAAAAGGCTACAATGTCGCAATCCTTGCAATTTCATGTTTCGGTGCATTTAATCGGCCAGTTTTTATTTTGGGGCGCGGATATGTTGTTGTGCCGTCCGGCCTATGCGGTGCAGGGCATTTCGGTTTCTTGCCCAGACCATGCGCCCGTCGGCCTGCCGCCCCGGAAATCGATTCGCTACCTGCGCGTTTATAAAAGAGAGGGACGATAATGGCTTTTAACCCCGATCGGCTTGTTCAATCCATTAAAGCGCAAGATTTGAAAGCGCCCGGTGCAAAACAGCGTTTGGCGGAAGATTTGAAACGGCTTGGCTTGCAGGCGCAATGCCCCATCGCCTTGCAAATCGCGCGGCTGTTAAGCGAAAACACAAGAGGTTCTCATGGTTGAATTCAATCTGCCGAAAAATTCCAAGGTGCAAAAGGGCAAAACCCATCCCAAGCCCCAAGGCGACAATTTAAGAACCATGGAAATTTACCGCTGGGATCCGGAAACCCCGGACAATCCCCGGCTGGACAGCTATACCGTCAATCTCGACGATTGCGGGCCGATGGTTTTGGACGCGCTGATCAAAATCAAGAACGAGGTGGACTCCACGCTTACTTTCCGCCGTTCCTGCCGCGAGGGGATTTGCGGTTCCTGCGCGATGAATATCGACGGCACCAATACGCTGGCTTGCACCAAGCCGATCGAGGACGTCAAAGGCCCGGTCAAAATTTATCCGCTGCCGCATATGCCGGTGGTCAAGGATTTGGTTCCGGATTTATCGCAAGCCTATGCGCAATATCAATCGGTAAAACCTTGGCTGCAAGCCGACAGCCTGCCGCAAGGCAGCGCCGAGCGTTTGCAATCCGAAGAAGAACGCGCGAAATTGGACGGGCTGTGGGAATGTATTTTATGTTTCTGCTGCACGACGTCTTGCCCCAGCTATTGGTGGAACGGCGACAAGTATCTTGGCCCCGCCGTGTTGCTGCAATCTTACCGCTTTTTGGCCGATTCGCGCGACGAGGCGGCGGGCGAACGTTTGGACGCGCTTGAAGACCCGTTCAAATTATACCGCTGCCACACCATCATGAATTGCGCCAAAACCTGCCCCAAGGGATTGAATCCGGCGCAGGCGATCGCCGAAACCAAAAAAATGCTGGTGGAACGCAAGGGTTAGTAGTTGACCGTTAACCGTCAACCGCATCAACGCTGCGATCTTTCGCAAAGAACGCCTATCGCCTCTGCCATCATCGCGGCTTTGCCGCTGTCTATATCCGGCCAATATAGTTTTTGGCAAAATTGATTGGCGCATTTTCTTGCGTCGTCCGGCAGTCGTTCGGCCGGCGTTCCATTTTTTTCTAGTTTTTCCCAATAATGATAAAAGGCGCGTTCGGTCAAACTGTTATACAATTGTGCCTTGCTGAAGCTTGTTGCAGCGGCATCCAAAGGCAAAACGCCCAATTCCGGCGATTGCAAAGCCCGTGCCAATTCCAGCCGCATTTGCTGGACATGTTCACCGATAAGGATTTCTTTCCGTTCCCTGGCGGAACAATTCCTGTTGAAGAAAAACATGCTGATTTTTAGCCAAGGCAAGATACCCAAAGATCCAGCAATAAAAATGGCGGGAAGGCTATACGGGATTGCGGCCAACAAGGCAGCGGCAGAAGCGCCAAGAAAGACGCAAGGAAGCCCGGCAAAACAGGCGATCCCAAGCATGTTGTATCTAGTTTCGCTTTTTCTGGCGCGCGCTATTTGCAAGGTCAAGTCGGCTTGCGGTTGCTCTTGGTTCTGCGGCTGCATGGCGGCACCCCCGTTGGTTGCAATCAACGGCCGGATCTTACCATCAAAGCGCCACGCAATTCACGCGCAAAAGCGGCGGTCGATGTTTCGATCGGATTGTTGGTTCTTTTGTGCCTCCCGCTTGTGGCTTCACGAAGCCGCTGATCGGTCGTATCCCAGCGGTCTTGTTCGGCATGGATAAGCTTTTCTTGATCCGCTTTCACCTCGTAAAGCCTTTTGCGCAAATCGGCGCTAGGGCGCGTCATTAACGATTCTTCAAGGCGCGCTTCTTCTTCGATCAGCTTTGTAAATCTGCCAAGAAACAATTGCAGCGCGGTCGTTTCCTGTTCCATCAGCGCCTTCCAGCCCATGCCGCGATAGTTTCTTGGCGCGCCGTCGCCGTCATTTTCAGGGAATTTTACGTAAGCTTTTTTGTAAACCCCTTTTGGCGGCAGCGCTGCCTTCGGCTCGATGGTTATAATGCCTTTGCTTTTCAAGAATTTGGCGACGATGGCATCAGCATCTTCCTCACGCCGCCGATTTTCACGAATGGCAAGAATTTCCTGCGCCAAGGCAGGATAGCCTGTTAAAGTTGTCATTATATGGCACCCCCTTAATTTTTCTTTAAGGGAAACTAGTGGATTTCGGCATTGCCGTCAACTGATAAAAAAACGGCGGTTGGGCGCAGTTTGGCGGGCGGTTATCCGTAGGCAGTAGACGGTTAACGGTTGTCATTCCGAGTGAAACGGGGAATCGCCAGATATAAGGCTTTATATATGGAGATCCCTCACCCTAAAGAGTTCGGGATGACAAGAATCAAAGACCCGCTTTGCGCCAGCCGAAAATCAAGATGTCCTGGTAGGTTCCAGTCTTATGCGCCACAGCCTTGGCATCCAATTGATAGCCGAAACCGTTATCTTCGAGCAACTTCAAAAACGCGCCGAAATCGTCACGGGATTTGTCGATATGGTGGTGATATTCGATAAAAAAACGTTTGATATTTTTTATCTTGCCGGAGGATATCAAATCCTGCAGCACTTTGTCTTCCGCGCCTTCGACATCCAATTTCAAATAATCGACTTCGCCCGGCATATAATCCGACAATTTGACGCCTTGGACTTCGATCTTTTCGCCCTTCATCCGCGCGGCATCAAGACTTTGGCAGAAATTTCCGGGATCATGCGGATCGGCGTAAAATCCGGCCGGGCCGGTGTTGTCGCTTAACGCGGCTTGCACCGCCGTGACGTTTTGAAAATTATTGGCCGCGATATTTTTTTGCAGCATGGCGTGGGTTTTTGGATCCGGCTCGAACGCGGTGATGCGCGATGCGGGAAAAAGTTTTTTGAAATATAATGTGGCCAGCCCGATATTCGCGCCGCAATCCAGAATGACGGGCGCCTTGTTTTGCGTTTCAAAATAATAAGGCTGGGTTATGAAAATATCCTCGAATAAATCCAAAAACGGGCGGAATTTGAAGAAATGAAATTCCATGCCCAGCGCGCGCCAGCTTTTGGGCTGGCTTTTGGCATAGCGGTAATACAGGCTGTAAGCCAATTGCATTAGGATATAATGCCAGGCAAGCGCACGGCGATGCGGCGCGGGGTGGCGTTTCAAGCGGTACGCGTTGCGGAAGACTTGGGATAAGGCGGCCATGCGGTTTCCGTGGGGTTTTTCATTCTATTGCGCTGGATAAATCCCGTTATATCGTCTAAAACAGCCCGATGCAAATCTTCCATGACAGATTCAAGGCCTTGCGCGAAAGCGGGAAAATAATGCCCGATGCCGCGCAGGACGAGGCCGCGATTCTATTGCAGGAATTGCAAGAGGCGCTTGACGATTACCACCCCAAAAATCTTTCCGGGCTTTCGGCGGCGGTGACGCGCTGGCGCGGCGGCAAAAGCCCCGTGCCCAAGGGCGTTTATATGCATGGCGGCGTCGGGCGCGGCAAATCCATGCTGATGGATTTGTTTTTCCAAACGACGCCGACCCCGCAAAAAAAACGGGTGCATTTCCACGCCTTTATGCAGGATGTGCATCACCGCCTGCATATTATGCGCAAGCAAAAGCCGGACCTTGCCGATCCTTTGAAGCCCTTGGCCGAGGATCTGGCGCGCGAAGCCTGGCTGTTATGTTTTGACGAGTTTTTGGTGCAGGATATCGCCGATGCCATGATTTTATCGCGATTGTTCGGCGCGCTGTTCGATTGCGGCGTGGTGGTGGTTGCGACGTCCAACGTCGCGCCAAAAGATTTGTATAAAAACGGATTGCAGCGCGAACGCTTTTTGCCCTTTATTCCGGTGCTGGAACAGCATATGCGCGTTCTGGAATTTTCCGGCGGAACCGATTACAGGACGCAAAAGCTTTTGCAGATCGACAGATATAACACCCCGCTTGGGCAAAAAGCGGACGCCGCCTTGCTTTTGGCGTTTCATACATTGACCGATCACGAAGCGGCGCATCCCGTCGTGCTTTCGGTCAAGGGCCATGACATGACTGTGCCGCGCGCGGCCAAGGGCGTGGCTTTTTGTTCGTTTGCCGATTTATGCGAAAAAAATTATGGCGCTGGCGATTATCTGGAATTGGCGCGGAATTTTCACACGCTGATTTTATCCGGCATTCCGAAACTCTCCGTCATCGACCGCAACGCGGTGAAAAGATTCATCACTTTGATCGACGTTTTATATGACAATAAAATCAAATTGATCTGTTCCGCCGATGCGCCGATTTTGGAATTATACCAAGGCTCGGATCACGGCTTCGAATTCCAGAGAACCGAATCGCGGCTTTTGGAAATGCAATCGGGCGATTATTTAACGGGGTCGTGATCCTTCAATCCGCCGCCAGGCCGCAAGGCGCAAATCGGCTGCGTGCAGTTTGGCGCTGCCGGGGCCACGGTCGCGGTTTAGCGGAAGCCCTAATCGCATGCAAGCGCCGCGTTCGCGCCTGGAAATTGTTTGGTGGGTCGTTCCAATTCGCTGCGCAATGACGCTGACGCCATCGCCGCGCATGCGCGCCGCCAAGACTTCAAAAGACAGATTGTCCATGTCTCCGCCGAATATTTGTCTTAAAGATTCTTCATCGGGCATCGGCACTTCGGGAGCCTGTCTTCTGTCCTCGGGCCGCATGGATCTTTTGTGCCGTCGTCTTGGGGCGGCTGCGGTTTTTGCGGCCGATTGCGGAATGGATTCAAATTCTATCTCCGGCTTTTCCAAAGGATTGTCGGCGCGCAAAATTGCTTTTGCAAATTCCTGCGCGTTCAAAAAGGGGTTGTTATGGCAGGCGGTTATCCCAAGATCATTGCGGATTTTCATCAGTTTTTCGCCGATGGTTCCAAGCGCCTTGCCTCTCATCCCTGCAATGTCTTCGGCCTTTGTGCCCTGCAGACGAAGGTTAAGAGCCTCGACAAACATATCCGGCCAGTTAAATCGCTTTTGCAGCCGCTTAACGGAATCTTCCAGCAGATAAGGCAGATCGGCATAGGCGACCGGCTGTTTTTGCACTGTAGTATCCATAAAAGACATTGTACCAAAACCCCACCTTGTTGTCTATCCGTCAAGGAAAAGCTTGCAAGGGCTTGGTTTTTTGGTGGCGAAATGCTACCAACTAGCCATCTTAACCTTTATATAAAGGACTCCCTTCATGACCCGTCCCAAAATATCCCTGATCGGCGCCGGACAAATCGGCGGAACTTTGGCCTTGCTCGCGGGCCTTAAGGAATTGGGCGATGTGGTGCTGTTCGATGTGGTCGACGGCACGCCGCAGGGCAAGGGTTTGGACATTGCCGAGGCCGCGCCGGTTTTGGGATTCGATGCGAAATTTTCCGGCACCAACGGCTACGAGGCGATCCAAGATTCCAGCGTCGTGATCGTCACCGCCGGCATCCCGCGCAAGCCGGGTATGAGCCGCGACGATCTGATCGGAACGAACACCAAGGTGATGCAAGCCGTCGGCGAAGGGATTAAAAAATACTGCCCCAAGGCGTTTGTGATTTGCGTGACCAATCCGCTCGACGCCATGGTCGGCGTGTTGCAAGAAGTTTCGGGCTTGCCGAAAAACAAAGTGGTCGGCATGGCCGGCGTCTTGGACAGCGCGCGGTTCCGCCATTTTCTGGCCGAAGAATTCAACGTCAGCGTCGAGGACGTCACCGCGTTCGTCTTGGGCGGACATGGCGATACTATGGTTCCATTGACGCGCTATTCCACTGTCGCCGGAATTCCCTTGCCGGATTTGGTGAAAATGGGCTGGTCGACGCAGGACAAAATCGACAAAATCGTCGACCGCACCCGCAACGGCGGCGGCGAGATCGTGGCATTGTTGAAAACCGGATCGGCGTTTTACGCGCCAGCGGCCAGCGCGATTGAAATGGCGGAATCCTATTTGCGCGACAAGCGCCGCTTGATGCCCTGCGCCGCCTATTTGAACGGCGAGTACGGCGTCAAGGGCATCTATGTCGGCGTGCCGGTGATTATCGGCAAGAACGGCGTCGAAAAGATCGTCGAAATTCAAATGAACGAAGGTGAAAAAGCCATGTTCGACAAATCGGTCGCGGCGGTGCAGGAATTGGTAAAAGTGACCAAGGAATTGCAGGCCAAGGCGGCGTGATGGTTTATAAGCTTGAATTATATGCTGACTATGCAGGAATTGTATGGGGGGGGGGATGAAGTTACCCGAGAAAAATTTGATGGTCAACCAATTGACCTTGAACGTCTTCCTATTAACACCGATTTAAGAGAAAAATTGCAGAAAATTTCAGATTATTTGTGTGACAAATACGGCTATTTAGAACCCAAGGATTGGGAAAATGAAAAGGAAATTAGAGCAACATGGCCTTCGCTTGTAACAGAGCTAAAATGTCAACTAGGAAGCGAGTTTGAGATCATAGATGAGATGGGCAAAGATTGGTCAAGGACTACATGAAATTATCCACGCTGCAGAAAAAAATAGAAAAAAACGAATCTCGCTTACGCAAGGCGGGAGTGCGTAAATTATCGCTTTTCGGTTCCTGTGCGCGCGGAGAGCAAAATAAAAAGAGTGATGTCGATGTCCTTGTAGAATTATACGAAAAAGTAGATCTGTTCGATTTTATAGATATCAAGTATATGCTCGAGCAAATAACAAAGCGGCCTGTGGATTTAGTTACCCCAAACTCGCTAAAGCTCCATATCAAAGATAATGTTTTGGCGGAGGCAAGGCGGATTTTTTAATGCGGCGTTCTAGTACAAAGTTAAGCCGTAAGGCGATAGAGCGCGTAAGAGACATGATAGAGGCAATGGATAAAATTGCCTTTCTAGTGGACAGATTTAATTTCGATAAGATTGCCGAAAACTTTTTTTATTTGGATTCTTTAATACGAAACTTAGAAATCATAGGAGAAGCCAGCCATCACATTCCGGGGAGTTTTAAAAAGAACTATCCAAAAATTCCCTGGCGGCAAATGAAAGACGTACGTAATATATTGGTTCATGAATATTATAAAGTAGATTTAAAGATAGTTTACAATATTGCCAAAAACCGCCTTCCAAAATTAAAACGCATTCTTGTTAAAATATTAAACGATATAGAAAAAATGAAAGATTGAGGTTGTTATGAACATCCATGAGTACCAAGCGAAAAAATTATTGGCGCAATATGGCGTCGCCGTTCCCAAGGGCGCTGTCGCCTATACCGCCGCCGAGGCGGAAACCGCGGCCAAACAATTGGCCGGTCCCGTCTGGGTGGTCAAGGCGCAAATCCATGCCGGCGGCCGGGGCAAGGGCGGCGGCGTAAAATTGACCAAGTCGGTCGCAGAAGCCAAAGAAGCCGCGCAAAAAATTCTGGGCATGAATCTGGTGACGCATCAAACCGGCCCCAAGGGCAAGCAAGTCGGCCGCGTTTACATCGAAGAAGGCTGCAATATCGAACGCGAATTATATCTGGGTCTTTTGGTTGACCGCGCCACGTCGCGCGTGACCATGATGGCGTCGACCGAAGGCGGCATGGAAATCGAAGAAGTCGCGGCGAAACACCCCGAAAAGATTTTAAAGGCGGCGATCGACCCGGCCGTAGGCTTGCAAGGCTTTCAATGCCGCGAGCTGTGCTTTGGCTTGGGCCTTAAAGGCAAGCAGATTTCGGCGGCGCAGGAATTCATGCTGGCTTTGTACCGCGCTTTTACCGAACTCGATTGTTCGATCGTCGAAATCAACCCCCTTGTCGTCACCAAAGAAGGCGGCGTCATAGCATTGGATGCCAAGATCAATTTCGACGACAACGCGCTGTACCGTCATCCCGATATCGAGCAGCTGCGCGACGAATCCGAAGAAGACCCGATGGAGCTTGAAGCCGGAAAATTTAGCCTGAATTATGTCAAGATGGACGGCAAAATCGGCTGTATGGTCAACGGCGCCGGGCTTGCCATGGCGACAATGGATATTATCAAGTTGTATGGGTCGGAGCCCGCGAACTTTTTGGATGTCGGCGGCGGCGCGACGCAAGAGCGTGTCACGGCGGCGTTTAAAATCATTTTGTCCGATCCCAATGTCGAAGGCATCCTGGTCAATATTTTCGGCGGCATCATGCGTTGTGATGTGATCGCCAACGGCGTTGTCGCTGCGGCGAAAGAGGTGAGCTTGCATGTGCCGCTGGTGGTGCGGCTTGAAGGCACCAATGTCGAGCTTGGCAAAAAGATTCTGGCCGAATCGGGATTGCCGATTGTATCGGCGGATAATCTCGGCGATGCCGCGCAGAAGATCGTTAAAGCCGTGAAGGAGGCTGCATAATGTCCGTACTCGTCAACAAAGATACCAAGGTCATCTGCCAGGGATTCACCGGCGCGCAGGGGACTTTTCATTCCGAACAAGCCATCGCCTATGGCACCAAAATGGTCGGCGGTGTCACGCCGGGCAAAGGCGGATCGCAGCATTTGAATCTGCCGGTATTCGACACCGTGCAGGCGGCGGTGAAATCGGTCAAGCCGGACGCCACGGTCATTTACGTTCCGCCGCCATTTGCGGCCGACGCGATTTTGGAAGCGATCGCATCGGAAATAAAATTGATCGTCTGCATCACCGAAGGAATCCCGGTAATCGACATGGTGAAAGTAAAACGCGTTTTGCAAGGTTCGAAATCGCGACTGGTCGGCCCGAATTGCCCCGGCGTGATCACGCCCGGCGAGTGCAAGATCGGCATCATGCCTGGCCATATCCATAAAAAGGGCAAGATCGGCATCGTGTCGCGTTCCGGCACTTTGACCTACGAAGCCGTCGCGCAAACGACGGCGTCGGGTTTGGGCCAGACCACTTGCGTCGGCATCGGCGGCGATCCCGTCAACGGCACCAATTTCATCGACGTGCTGGAATTGTTTTATAAAGACCCCGAAACCGAAGGCATTATCATGATCGGCGAAATCGGCGGCGACGCCGAAGAAATGGCGGCGGAATTCGTCAAATCGCAAAAGGTGAAAAAGCCGATCACCGGATTTATCGCGGGGCGCACCGCGCCGCCGGGACGCCGAATGGGCCATGCCGGTGCTATTATTTCAGGCGGCAAGGGCGGCGCCGAAGATAAAATCGAGGCCATGAAATCGGCCGGATTTTTCGTCGCCGATTCGCCCGCCGCTCTTGGCAGCACCATGGTCGAAGCGATGAAGGGCCGTAAAGCGGCCTAAGAAAGGGTATAGGGGTTAGGGTTTAGTAATTAACTTTAACCCTATACCTTGTTTCCTTGTTCGATCTTTTGTGCTATACTATTTGGATATAAAAATTAATAATTTATTCCAGGAGTATAGAGATGCCGAAAAACAAACCCGCAAAGCCGGGCAGCGAAATAGAATCGCGTCCAGAAAAATACAATCCTTTAAAAGACGTAGAATTGCAAAAATTGATGGTGGGCCATCTTTTAAATTCCAGAGCACTGCCGGAAAACATTCAACCCCAAGTCGGACTGCTTTCGCGCCGTCTGGATATGGGCCATTTAAAAGCCCCCGATTTCAGCAATCTTTGCCGCTGGTACGCGATCCATTGCCCCGAAGGGCCGCATGCGGAGATCGCACGAAAAACATCGGGCGTTAATTTGGCCGCTGCGTTTGAAATCCAGGCGCGCGTTGCGACCCATTAAACGTCGTCCGCATCCATAAAAGACAAGTAACGGTTGCGCTCTTAATTTATACCTCAATACACTTGCCTGCGCTTGCGCATTGGCGCGGTTGCTCGGGATGAGCATTGATTTAAATTCGCCTATTACCCTATACCCTAACCCCTATACCCTTTTCCTGAAATGCGCTATAGTCGCTTTCCATTCAAGGAAAGCGCCATGACCCAATCCGCCTTAAAAAACAATTCCGAAAATTCCTATCTTTATTCCGCCAACGCGCCTTTCATCGCCGAAATGCACGACCGGTATTTGCGCGACGCCAACAGCGTCGACGCCGGATGGCGCGCATTTTTCCAGAATCTGCGCGACGAGGACGCGGCCAATGCCGCCAAGCCAGGCCAGCATAAAGAACGCATTATCGGCATAGAGGCGGAAACGCCAAAGGGCGTAAAATCCGCGCCGCAGGCCGCGCAAAAATTGATGGCGCAGCAGCCCCAAGCGGTGCAATCGCAGATTTTGGATTCGATCAATGCGCGTTCCGTCATCCGCGCCTATCGCGTGCGCGGCCATTTGATCGCAAAAACCGATCCCTTGGGCCTTACCAAGCCCGCCTATCACAAAGACCTCGATCCGCGCAGCTATGGCTTTACCGAGGCCGATTACGACCGCCCGATTTTCATCGGCGAGGCGGAACTCGATGGCCGCAATGTTTTGACCCTGCGCGAGATTTTGCAAATCCTCGATCAGACCTATGCGTCCGATGTCGGCGTCGAATTCATGCATATCCCCGACCCGGAACAAAGGCTTTGGCTGCAATCGCGGCTGGAAGCCAACCGCAGCCACAAGGATTTCACCGTGCTGGGCAAGCGCGCGATCCTCGACCGGCTGACGGCGGCGGAAGGTTTTGAAAAATTCCTGCAAATGAAATATGTCGGAACCAAGCGTTTCGGGCTTGAAGGCGGCGAATCGCTGATCCCGGCGTTGGAGCAGGTGATCAAAAAATCCGGCCAGCTCGGCGTGCGGGAAATCGTTTTCGGCATGGCGCATCGCGGGCGCTTGAATGTCTTGGCCAATGTCATGGGCAAGCCATTCGTCAATATTTTATCGGAATTTCAGGGGACGCAAGCCTATCCCGAAGCGGTGCAAGGATCGGGCGACGTGAAATACCATTTGGGCACGTCGAGCGACAGAACCTTTGACGGCATCACGGTGCATTTGACGCTGAACGCCAATCCGTCGCATCTCGAAGCCGTAAATCCGGTGGTGCTGGGCCGCGTGCGCGCGAAACAGGATCTGCGCCAGGATCATGAACGCAAAGAAGTTTTGGGCGTATTGCTGCATGGTGACGCCGCTTTTGCCGGCCAAGGCATCGTCGCCGAATGTTTCGGATTTTCCGATCTGCCGGGATACCGCACCGGCGGCACGCTGCATTTTATCATCAACAACCAGGTGGGGTTCACCACCTCGCCGTCTTATGGGCGGTCTTCGCCCTATCCAAGCGACGTCGCCAAGATGATCGCCGCGCCGATTTTCCACGTCAACGGCGACAACCCAGAGGCCGTGATCTATGTCGCGGCGCTGGCTTGCGAATTCCGGCAGGTTTTCAAAAAGGACGTCGTGGTCGACATGATTTGTTACCGCCGCCACGGCCATAACGAATCCGACGAGCCTGCCTTTACCCAGCCGATCATGTATCAAAAGATCGCGGGCCAGAAAACCACCCGCGCGCTATACGCCGAACAATTGGCGGGCGAAGAAATCGTGTCCGAACGCGAAGCCAAGGAAATGGTGGACGGATTTAACGCCATGATGGAACAGGAACATCAGGCGGCGCAATCCTATAAGCCGAACAAGGCGGATTGGCTGGAAGGCCAGTGGGCGGGGCTAGGTTCCGGCAGCAACGGCAAGGACAACGATATCGATCCCGGAACCGGCGTCGATAAAAAGACCCTTGGACATGTGATCGATGTGATGTGCCGCGTGCCGCAAGGGTTCAATTTGAATTCCAAGATCGCGCGCCAGCTCGAGGCCAAAAAACAGATGTTCGAAAAGGGCGAAGGGTTCGATTGGGCCACCGCCGAGGCGATGGCTTTCGGTTCGCTTTGCTCCGAAGGGTTCAAGGTGCGGCTGTCCGGCCAAGATGTCGGCCGGGGCACGTTCAGCCAGCGGCATGTGTTGCTGCACGATCAGGTAAACGCCGCGCGCTATGCGCCGCTGCAGCATATAAGCGAAAACCAGGGCAGCTTTGATGTTTTGGACAGCCCCCTTTCCGAATTCGGGGTGATGGGATTCGATTACGGCTATTCGCTCGCCGCGCCAAAGGCGCTGGTGTGCTGGGAAGGCCAGTTCGGCGATTTCGTCAACGGCGCGCAGGTGATGATCGACCAATTCATCGCCAGCGCCGAATCGAAATGGCTGCGCCTGTCGGGGCTGAC
>JACCDG010161466.1_pt1 | contig 33351 bp, 45 predicted proteins | sample 7442471 | NCBI WGS metagenome assembly JACCDG01 (sample SAMN15323444, study PRJNA562643) | freshwater metagenome | isolation source: river surface water | place: USA:Blue River Watershed | collected 2017-08-17 | reverse complement strand
GTTGATCCAATTGCGGCTTTTAACGCTTGAAACGCTCCGACAACCTGGCCTTTGATAACCGTAGCCAATTGCCCAAAATTCTTACCAATATCGCCTATCGTGCTTAACCCTTCAGATAAAGCCAAAGCGCTCTGAACTTTAAGTAATTGTTCGTTTACCTTTTCAGATTCTACACCTAGTAAACCAATCGCACCTTGCACACCAGCAAAAGCACCAGCCGCAGATTGAAGCGCATTGGAATACGCCTGGAATTTTTTGCCAGGATCAAATAAAGCAGCCGTTTCATTTGCATCTTGAATCCTATCTTTTAAATCAGCAACTTTTTTCGCAGCCTTTACAGCCTCATCGCTATACATCCCAAACTGCTCCTGAGCTTTAATAAGCTCAAGCGTGGCTTCCTTCAATGCTCGTTTCGGACTAAATGCCTCTTCGGTCTTTTGAGCCGTTTGGTCAAGCGTTTGGTTATATTGTTTAACGCCACTATCGTCAACCGATACCGTCGCTTTAATATTTACATTCTGATTCTGCGCCATGCCTCTAAATAGTTATTTACTCGTAAGTCGTTTCAAGTACCCGTAAAAATTCGCATTTTGTCGTGTCGATTGTATTGAAGTCAATTATTTTGTTAAGCCTCCATAGTGCGCCATCTATATAAATTAACCGCGCAAAGTTTAAATTGAAAATATCTTGCTGCGTTAACTTTAAATAACAAGTTAATAGCTTACTATCTTTATTTGTGATCTCACTTACATAATCAAACCAAAACGCAGTAAACAAATTCGTCAACGGATATTCAATTCCAGCCGGTAGATTATAGTTCAATTCTTGCGGCGGTGCAAAGTTTATATCGCTGCTTGGATTCTTTGGATCGTCTAAGTTACCAGCATATCCCCAGTTGGTAGTTGTGCCGCGAACCGTTGCGCCATCGTAAACTATCCATGATGGTGCGCTTGTCATTTTCTTAGCTTGTAAAATGCGGATATTATGTTCCGTCGCATCTTCAACTTGGTTAGCCGTTCCAACGTTTGATAACTTAACAATAGTCGGATAAACTTTATATTCGCCCTCATAACCCACTAGCGGTGTTGCTGAGAATATTAACTCAGCCGTTTGCTTATCATTCGCAAACGCAAAGCCAGTATCTACAATCCTATCCGCATAACCTTGCTCATATTTCTTTTGATATTGTTCGTTGTAATAATCGCCATCAGGCTTATATTTATATTCAAAGTACCGACCATTTAACTCACTCATTGGTCTAAGAGTCATCGGCTTTGCGCGATCAACCTTGTACGTCCAATCTAAATATGCAGACTCGCCAGGCTCAACAATTAAGTTAACGCCACCCACTTCAACCTCTAATAAATCACCAAAGTCATTAACCGCTAAAAGTACATCTTCGCCACGTTCATAAAACTGCGATCCCGCCTCAATAATTAAATGCTTTGACTTAACGCTATCCTCAAAAATGTAAAGGTTGAACATCTTAACGATTGACGTTATGAACTCACGTTGAAATATCCCCTTTGGAATATGTTGATTCATTTGGATCATATCGCCATAATTCACCGCGATAAGTTGCTCAGGGTTTGTACTTAGTAAAGTCAAAACACCAGCGTCAACCGTCCAGCTTGTACTATTTGCTGACTGCCTAATTTGTAGCGTATCGTTTTGATTAAATGTTATATTATTGATGACAATACTAAACGCATACGATTCCGGAACAGTTGTCAAGTCATACGTTTCAAACGCTATAAGAGTACCATTCTTAAATACTTGTAACTGAATGTAAGGATATAAAACATTGATGTCATTGACAATACCATTTGTGCTTATGGATATGTCCGTTGTAAATGGTGTAGCGTTATTATAAGTAAACGTTCCGGCTACATAAGTAAAATCACCCAGCGTTGTCGGCGTCCATAATATAGCGCGGTCGTCAGCGTACTCATCCGCAATCGCCTCAGCCTCTAACGAAACGTTAGACTTTTGCCGCATCTCTTTATTATTCTGCGGAATGATTAAACGCCTAGCAATCGCCGTATCTAAAAATTCACTTGTATAAGTGTAACCAGCCGCCGTAATAATTTTATCGATTACCTCGCGCACATAATACGCCGGACGTAATGCTTTATACTGCCAATCTTTTTTATTAGTTGACACTTTGCCGTAGTCAATAAGCGGATAATAATATCCTGATCCGTTTATCGTGTTCCAACTATTGGTGATATTCGCAAATGTCCAATCGTGATTATATTCGCTAAAATCTAAGTCTTCAAGCCGTTTATTTCCTATCGTATTAGCAAAGCCGCCCAACTCACCAAAAACCGCGCACTCATATTCAATCGTTCCGCGATCTATGTTAATTTGCAGTAACCTTAAAACGCCCTTAAATATTTGTACGTTGTCAATTAAGATTAAACAATCCGCGGCGATGGCAGCGTTGAAGTTTACCCCTACATTCTCCTTCAAAGGATCGTAAGGATTGGAAGATGCAAACTCAAAAACATGACCAAATAGTTTGTTATTATTGGCCGTTCCTGGAATAACTATCGTTTTACTAAATGACGTATTACGACTCGCAAAGTCTTTGACATCGTCAATAGAATAAGTGAACTCCGCTGCAACATCGTCATAAACGTCAAGCGGTTGTTTTTGAATATATATCTTTGTGTTGACCATTATCTATATTGGCTATTCGTTTCAAGTAGTTCAATGGTGATGGCTAAATTGAATAACTTATCGCTGATACGTTTCTTTTCTGTCCAGTTGTTATCCGTAACAATAGCCGGATAATAATACCCACCGCGCTCCATGTAAACCTCAGGCGATGCGATTAATTCTTTAAGCCAGTTGTAATCCGTAGCGTTAACATAATCCGAATTAAGCGAATAACTTACTTTTTGCTTTACGGCAAATTGTACGTTCCCGCCTATACGCTTTTTATAACTATCATATGGGCGCATCGTGTTTGTATCAAGTCGCCATTCATTTTGTTGGTATTGCTTACGCTCCATATTCCTTATCTCACGATTCACCAATCTAAAAGGCATGGTATCATACCCGCCAAGCTGGTTTAAGAAATGCAATACCACATTATCAAAGCGGCTGCATACACGTTTTATGGTAACGGTCTTATCGTTTATGGTAATACTATATTGCTGCGTCGCATCTGTAATAAATGACGAACCTAAATAAGTATTTATCGCAGCTGGCGAAACGTCAAGTATTGCGATACTATTTAAACCAGCCGCTGATCCGGTTGAGGTTGTAATGCCGTTGTTTATAGTTGCTGGGTAAGCCGTTACCGGATTTGATACTCCAAAACTTACATACAACTTTTCGCTGCCGGTTATAGTTAGTTCATTCTTATCCCTATTCGTTAAGTAGTCATTTAGTAATGGTTGGAAGTAACTCGTTGAATAATCCCTAAACGCTGGAGGCGCAAAGTTATAAGCCGAATAGTTGCCACTAGCTAAGTTTGGCGTAACCGTTCCGTTGATATCCTCACCGAACTCTATTGTATAGTCAATCTTATTGCCATTGCCGTTATAGCTGAAAAGCGTCTGCGATGTATTTGGGTTAAAATAGCTGCTCCAATAATTACGCACTACATTGACCACATTGCAAATCCCTTTGTCGCTTGTCGGATCAGGGAATATACGCAGACGGCTCACTAGGTTGCCGCCTATCTTAATGTCAAAAATATATTTAAAATTAGTCGCCGCTGCATTGGTTGACGTTGCCACGAAATACAATTCATCATGCAAAGATGGAAATGCCTCCGGCGTACTATTGATTGTAATGGCCATATTCTTATTCTCTTATTTAGTAGATAGATTATTTAGCTTCCTTATGCCTATGCTCATATCCGCACCAATAAACGAGGCCACCGCATCGTAAAATGTTTGGTTAAACGTATCGCGAATCGCATCATCAAAAAAGCCTGATCGCCTTAGTCCTTTTTTACGGATATTCGTTCCGATGGCATACGCTAAACTCTTTACATCTTGGCCTTGCGATAGTGCGCGGCGTTTGCTTTGCGTTGCCGCTGCACCAGCTACACCGCCACCCCTTGACTTTTTATAATTAACATTTGCGGGTGTATTGCGTATCTTTGCCCTATTTTTTTTGATCCATTGCTCTAAGGCTTTGCGCATCGATGTCCCAGGCGTTAAACCATTAGCCGCTTTAAATGAATATGGCGATTGAGGTGCGCGATCTTGGCTCTCGATACCTTTAACACCTTCATTGACGAAGTCAGCATACTTACCGCCCTTGCCGCGATATCCTAAATCAATCTCTAAGTTATTGCCGTCAACACGCAATTCACTAGCGAAGATACTATCTTGCAAAGCGCCGGTTGAAATAAGGCTGCGACCATTCTTTGGCTTTTGTACATTATCCCGCGCATTTTGCACGAACACCGCAGCCGCTTCAATGAGTAAACGCTGCGTAAGCGGTAAGTTATCTAAGTTAGCCGTAAAACTATCGTCTTTGGCTAAACTATCTAAAAAGTTTGTGTTAAGTAACTTCGCTTGCGCTTGACTTATGTTTGCCATTTTCTTGCTTGTTCAAAGACGGCTTTTTCATATTCCGCCTTCGCCTTTAAATAGCTAAGATCGTTCAAAAAGTTCAACGCACTAAGTTCCCAAACTTCGGCTAGTTTTATTCGCTCGTATTCGGCGACCAAAGTTGCTTGGTAGTGCCATCCGTAAACGTCCATAAAACTTGGTACGCCTCCGCGGCTTGCTCTTCCGTCATCCCCTTCGCCATCATCTCCTTTATCAAATAGTCCTGAGAATTTTGCATCCATCTCCGATATACTTCGCAAAAAAAAACAACTGATCCCAAAACCGCTGGTATCGGCGCGGTCAGTAAGTCATTGGCGTACTCCTCATGCTTTGCAGCGTCATAGTTTGTCGCTTTATATCCAAGCCATGTCTTACGCATCGGCAGTACCATTGACGCAGCTATGCGATGCAAATTCTCGTCAGGCTCCTTAGCAAAATGTTTGGTTTCAATATACCGCGCTGCACGAAATTGCCGTACATCATAGATACATTTATAACGCGCCCCGCTTTGGCACTTGATGCTTTTCTCCGGCTTTCCTTGCGGTGGCGTATGTACAAAATCAATCTTACTTAATAAGTCAAGCCGCTCACCTTCGCTTAAACTAAGTATTTCGTTTTCGGTTCGGTTGAATAATATGCTTAAGGTTGCCGTTTCTAAATCTGCCACATCCTCTTTGACATACAAATTCATTAATTGCTGCCATTGAAAAACGGTTACGTCATTCCAGGTCATTTGTTTTTATGTTTAATTGTTTAAGTAAGTTTTCTGTTTGTCGTTCTGCCTCTTTATTATCCAACGCTTTACGCAGTACATAACATAATGCCTCAAGCGTTTCAACGTCGCTAGGTAAGCCAGTCGTATTATCTTCAAAAATAATATGCTTAAGATAGTATAAATCATCGAATGTAAAGGTAATCGTTAAGTCTTTCATATTATTAATTAGCTAAATGAATACCTACCGGCACTCTGCCCAAAGTTTTGATAATGCGACCACGCTAAGGCTAAGGCCATAACCGCGTCGTCATGGAATCCGGATGGTGCGCCATACTTCACACCCGTTGCACTGAATTGGTATTCAATCGTCTCAAGTTCCCTAGTTATAACGCCTTCGGGAAAAGTAATCTTACGTTGCTGCACCGCTGACACAAGGCCCAGCATAATTTGCTGCTTTGATGTACTACTGAATTTAAAACCGGTTACGTTAAGGCCATCGCTTTGTAAGTCCTCGACAATAGGATCGCCCACGCCGGATGAGTCTATAAGCATGGGCGCTTTGGGTAACTTGCGTATCGCCTCCCTTGTCTGCCGCCAGTCTTTTTGGAAGCGGTCAAGATAGCAAACATTTCCCGTTTTATCTATGCCAATAATAACCGTCCAATCCACCGACTTCGCTAAGTCAATACCATAAGCAACCGGCTCGGCTTGGCTTTGCGGATAAGTACATTGCTGAATGTAAGACAAGCCAAATGGGTTCGCTGCATTTTCACTAGGGTTCGCCATGTACTCTTGCTCGAACACCGCGATAGGTAGTTGGCTTTTCGCATCGTCAATCTCCAGCGGATCAATATGCGGATTGTCGTAAGTAGTAAATTTGAAGGACGCCCAGCCTGGCTCTTTATTTTCGCCTTTAAGGTATAGGCTATAAAAATAGTTTTTGCCCTTCGGTGTGCTTAAGAATAACGCGCGACCTCGATAGTCCGTTAATGTTGGCCGGATTGAATTAAGCCAACCATCCTCTAAGTTTGGAATGAAACTGGCTTCGTCGATAATACAAAGATGAAACTTAACACCGCGCAAATTATCTAAACGCTCACCGGTATAAAAGCGAATAGAGCCGCCAGTTATGATCTGAATAACTAAATCGGCTTCATTCTTTTGATATATTTCGTCCGGTAATAATTCAATCAGTTCTTTAAAGAATATTTTGCCCAGCTGATATGTTGGTGTAATATATGCCACCCGTTTACCTTTAATGGCATACTCCAACGCAATAGTTTGACTGATCAACGATTTACCGAAACGACGTCCAGCCATCATAACAATGAAACGGGCGTCGCAGTCGATAACTTGTTTTTGTGCTTCGTGTGGTCGGTAAAGTTTTACGTTGACTTGCATTTATTTATCATGCGTAATTTTTATCTCGCTGACCTCATGCTTATTTTCTGTCTTTTCAACTAAGCCGTTAATCCTTGCCGTAAGCGATGGATTGTATATTCCAGCCATGCCACCTTCGACTTGATGTGTACGGATTTTTCCACGTATCGTGCGTAAGATAGGTACAAACAGCTCATATCTACCCTCACGATTAGCAAAGTATTGGCTAAGATCAGAAATAACACCCCTATCAAATAGGTAACTTTCAAACCCTTCCATCGTGTATGGACGATTCTTTTCACGATAAACGCGAACGCCATCCTTACCTACATAATCCTCAACTTTTATTGGGTTTTCCTTTACCCACTTTTCGTAGTCTTGGAATAGTTCCCACATCAATTCGGGTGTTTCAATAGCTTTAGGCCTCATATATATGCTTTCTTTTTAAATTTTCTTTTCTTATATGAAAATACTCCCTACACCAATTTGCATTGGCTTCTCCGTACTCCTGGCGATAAATAGCATCCTTCGCCAATTTTTTCATGTAGTTATACCAGTCACTAGATGTTTCGGCTTTAATAACATACGGGCAAGGTTTATACGGGTTTATATTGGATGCGATAATGGGTACACGTTTTGCCCCAGCTTCCAATACTTTTAAGTTACTTTTGCATTGGTTAAAAAAGCTATCCCTAAGCGGTGCAAGTGCTACATCGGTATCATTATAAAGGTTCATGTACTCAGCAATCGGCAGTATGTTCTGTATTCTAAAATTAGCTTTATAGCCACCTGAGTAATACGTTGCCATTCGATGCCATATAGGGTGATCTTGAAATCCGGAAATAATTAACTCAGCATTATTTCTAAATTCGGTATCTGTTTGTAAACGCTTTAAGCCATTTTTTATAGAGATAATGTCTTGCTCATGCGTTGATCCAGCTACATAATTGAATCGCGTCTTATGGTATGATGTCCTTACGTCCGTAAATTGATCCTCGTCAAATGGTAGAGCATTAACGACAATATCCACGTTATGTTGATTTAATGCTTTAACTTCAGCATAAAGTAATTCGTTGGTAACCGTTACAAAATCAGCGGCTTTAATGTATTCAATGATTTCTTTTGTTGGATAAACGTGTACCAATATATGCCAGGGATCAAGTACCCAATAATCGTCAATATCAATGATTAACTTAAATCCATATTTCTTTTTATATTCCAAAAGTTCATGAACAGATACGCCTTCAATCATTCTGTTAATGATCACAATATCAAAGTTATGACCTTTAAAAGATTCATCATTTAACGTGTCGCTAAGTCTGACATGGCCGTTAATCAGTCCGTCTTGCTTCATATAGTGCAATGGTAACATAATGCGATGATACCCTACCGCTGAATTTTGTTTCGTGAATGCTAGGATATTCATATTATCCCCTCCTTACATAGTTTAACAAACATTTCATTTGAAGTATTGCATCCCATTCTGCGTTTTAGCCTAGACTTTACCATGCTGACCGTTGGCAAAGGTTTACCAGTTATTTGTGCCACTTGCTTATCGCCATGCCCATCAGCGTATAATTTGATCACTTGATAAACGTAAGGTGTAATTTTGTACTCAGCTAATTTTTCACAAAGTTGTTCTGTTGTCATTTGTTATATGTTTTAGTTTATAATTATTAATCCATCCATTTACCATGTGTCCTTAAATGCCAAAACCTATGTTTTAAAACAGATATTACTAGATTGAAAAAAGTATCCGCTTCATATGTTCCAGCTTTACATATTAGTTTAAAGTTTGACATCCTATTTCTTTTTTCTAGTTCGTTTTGCCGTTTCTTTAATGCTCTGATTTTGTAAAATTTCATGCACTTGCTCTACTTTTTGAGCGGTTTTATGCTGGTCATATATACGCATCAATCGCTCCATCATTGCCATGACGCATGAACTACACCATGGCGTAATAACGTAATGCGGATCAATGTAAGCGCGATAGATGTTGGCATACTGATCCAATAATTCAGGACTAAGGTTACGGATGAATCCTAGTTTTGTCGTTTCAAAATTGATTTCGTTTTGTGCTAAAAAGATGAAATGTTCTTGTGTCATAGTTTATAAATTTTATACATTAACTGAGTAAATAATGCCCCAAATGTACCACTTCCAAACATAATTAACATAAATTCAGACAAACTTGTCGGAAGTACATACAAAAGTACCGCAGTCCATGCTGATAAGCAAGGTACGCAATTAAAGGGTTTGCGCTTAAACCATTCGGATTTTTGATGCCATCGCATAATTTCTACAAAGAAAAAAGCGAATGATACACCGGCTAAGATATTGATTATCATATGATTTGTTTGATTTTTAAATCCGTAATTTGGTTAATGTTCGCATCGTCAACTGAATGACCGCATACTTTTTCGCGGATATTTTCGCTGATAATAGTTAGCAAATCCGCTAGTTCATCCGGATTCATGTCGTTGCTGATATCAATAGTGAACTCCATCGTAGCGGTAACATAGTTACCAATAAGTTTGGCTTGTTGACCTGGTTCTTTTTTTAAGGCTGATTTCATTTTACGTCTTGCGTTTTGTATGGTTTTAAAAATTGATCTATACGGAATTTTGGTTTCCCTTGATATTTGAACGATATTTCTTTTTTCGGCATATAGCTTTAAAACCTCCCGTTCATACCATGCTAATCCATCCAATGCCTCTGTGACGCATTTTAAGGTATCTTCCTTCGCTTCAAACACTTCGGTAGTAGCTTTACTATGCCAATCCATAAACTCGCTAAAATTAGCTCTAAATAGCTTATAGAAGGTTGAGCGGTCGCTTTTGATCATATTTAACAAAGTACGGACTAAAAAAAACTTAATCCAACCCTCTTCGTACATACGCATCAGTTTCTCTTCGGGTTGTTCGCATAATGCTAAAAACATTTCTTGGCGTAAATCATCACGCAGTTCCGCTGGGTTCATTTTACCGATTGCCTTCGCAATATCGGGATCAACGTAAAGATTCGTTATAAGGGTTTGTCTGTCCATGTCTGAACGTAGGCTTTAACAATTTGATGGTTGTATTCTTTAACCTTCGCTTCTGCCCACGCAAACGCTTCCCTTAAGGTTAAAACTTCAGAATAAATGTAGTAAGAATTTCTGACATGAACGACGCCAATAAATTTTGTGCTTCCACCCCCTATGAAACGCTTGTAAGGGTTTTCTCGATTTTTGCCCATTTCTATCTTTTATATATATATTTTTATATATTTTTAATAGTGTGTTAAAAAAAAAAGTAAAAAATGTATTACATCCCTTACAAGTAGCGCCAATGCTACAAAAAATGTGTTACAAATCCCTTACAAATCCCTTACATCACCCCCCAAATCCCTTACATTTTGACCAATTTTGAACTGCTGCACGTTGTTCAACTGCCTATTCCGTTGGAAGGTCAGGGTATGTTGTAAGACATTTGAGGCCTCTTGTAAGGCTTTTCGGAAGCGTTTTATACTATAATCCTTTTTTTCAAAGTTATTCGATACAAGGAAATTCGTATGCTCTTTTGTCAGTTCAAGCCATCCGGATGGGTTCGAAACCAGGTCGTCAAAGTAGTCCAAAAACTCTTCCCCAAAAGCCAGTTTTATATGCTTACGTTTCATCTTATCCGAATTACCGACTTGCTTAATTCCGACGTCAAGGTACATCCCTACGCATTGAAATAATAAGTTATAAAACCTATTCCACTCATCCCGATCCCAGTCGTCAAAAAACTTATGTCCGAACTCATCCTCCGGCGTATAAGCGCTTGAGTAATGACTAGCGAACTCAAATATCCTTTGCCTACGTTTAGCGTGTTCCGCGTCCTGGCTTATGGTGTAGTTTGTCGTAAAGGCTATCTTGGGCGACTCAGCATAAGGTAAGAATATCTCGTCCTTATTCTTTTTTTCAATCGTTATACCTTCCGTAATCGTAGGATAAAACTTTTCGAAGTCCACATTTCTAGGGCAGTCCTCAATAACAACTAGCCTTGTGTCAAAGCTAACTCGTTGAAAAGCAAAGGTTTTATCTATCTTGAAATTCTTTCCGTCTATCGTTACCAGCGGTATCAGCTTACCAATGGCTTTAATAAATAAGCCTTTACCCGTTCCACCGCCCTTTTTTTCATCGTCCGTTTCCTCAGCTAATATAGGTGCAAATGGCCTTGATGGGTTTTTAAAACCATGCAACATATAGCCAATTAAGGTCAACGCATACTCAAAGCGGTCTTGCTCTTTACCGCTTATATTATATAAAAAACGGGCGTATTCAATCAATTCCGCGTCAATTTCGGGATCAATCGTAATATCAAAGTCAATAACCTGATTGCGCCAAACGTGCTTATTAATATCGCCATATGTTTTCAGTACGGGCGGTTTACCCTTCTCCACAACGACCACGCCATTACGGAAGGGATAGTATGCTTTTGTCGCTTCATCTTTTAAAAAGTCTAGTTTTCGCTCATCCACAAACTCCAGCAGCGCAGAGCAAAAATAAATATTAGCTCCCTTCATAACCATCTCAAGCAGCTGGTCGGGTGTTATGCCGTTATCAAAAACAGCCGGTAGATTAAGGATATAATCCTTAATAAACTTTTTTAATTGCTCCGTTGTCGTTTCCTCGACAATCCCATCCACGATGCGCACCGTCTGAAATACCTTGCTATTATTATGGAAGTAAAGACTAAATCCACCCTCATTCATAATGAAGTCGATTAATTTTGAGCGGACTATATTAACGTGTCCTTTATCGTTAATCTCCCAAAAAGCGCAGATAATTTCCCCCATCTGATCGCTGACGTGTTTCACAATCTTTTCTGCCTCTTCAATATCCTTATTCTCCTTACGGATCAGCCATTCGGCAATCTGCTTATCTGTCTGCCCTTCACGGCGGCGTTTAAAGACTTCCGTTTCTATTTTATTACCATAGCTGACGCGCTTTTCGCCATAGCCTTCGTCTAGTAACATCTTAGCGGCTTTACTGAAATCGCCACCCGCTTCAAGGATAGTATAGACCGCGCTGGGTTGGTATGCCTTCTCGGGTTCGAAAATACTATTGGTAGTAAAGACGCTAAACCAGTTTTTATCCCGATCAAAGTTACCGCTTGATTTTGCGGTCGTGTTGCCAGGACGGAGCAAGTAGATTTTACTACCTCGTTCTTCTACGACTTGCCAACCATGCCGCGTAAGCAGTCCAACGATATCACCGCTTTTATTATACGCTTCAAACGGACTAAGGCCAAAATCCCGCATTTTAGGATTATGTCGGTAGTCAATGTGCTTTTCCTCAATGACTTCATTCAGCGACATCGCCGCGCTAAATATCGCCTCACGTTCAGCAATGGTGAGGGTATGAATATCCCGCGATGCGCTGATCACTTTATAGCCATCCGTTGGCGGCGCGATAACATACCCACCTTCGCCCCGCGTTTCAATCAGACAAACTTTTTTGCCGGATGGGTTTTCTTTCAGTTCTACTTCTGTTTTGTAGCGATGGCATAGCTTTTGATTGCCTTCAATCACTTCGCAGCGATAGTAGAAATGATAGCCACCGCTTTTCGTTTGCACAATATAAAGGCGGCTCATAATATCCTCGCCAATCGCTTCGGTAAACTTAGTATAAAAGTCGGGATCGATTGCGTATTTCAGATCGATGTCAATTACCTCAAGGCCACCACTAACCGCGCCGCAGACTACGGCCATACCACCCGCTTTTTTATGCGCGGCTTGTTGCTCGACCTCTTCTAAGGTGATCATATCCGTTTTATACTTATCCCATTTAAAAAGGGATTGCTTGACGTTGTTCGTTATAATTACATTGAGTCCTTTGGATAGATAATACTTTGCAGCTTTTGTAAACATTCAATTTCGCTTGTCAAGGTTAATGTAGGGATGGAGAACGAATTTAGTTCTTTCATTCTAAACTCTTGCAAAATTCTCGGCTTTTGCCCTGGCCGCTTTACTTCGATATACACCGTCTTGCCGTCCTTATGGCAGATCAGATCGGGTACGCCTTTAAGACTTGTGTTAATTAGCTTATTGACATACCAGCCATCTTTGCGAAGTCTGTTAATGATCTTGGTTTGGATTTGTTGCTCGGTCATTTTATAGCAAAATCTTTTTTGAAATAGCTAATCGTGTAATCCTCTTTATTTAAAACGCGCTTATAAATCTTATGCTCAATACCATCCTTTGCGAATATCCAGTAAAGTTTTGCGGGTGTCGTCCGTTCTCGGCTTTGCATCCGCGCCCTAGCTTGGAAGTACGATACTGCGCTGAAATCAATGTTGAACATAATCAGCGCATCCGCACTAGATAAATTAATCCCTTCGCGGCCGGATTGTATCTGCGAAACGAATATTGTATCGCTACCCGCAGCGTTAAACTCTTCAGGCGATTCCACTAACCGCTTACCGAATACAGACCTAAGAATTTGTAGCTCTGCTATGAACTTGTAAAAGATAGCAATTTTACTACCCGCAAACCGATCTCGTATAAAGTAGGCTTTGCTCGGATCAAAAGCGGCGCTGGTGCGCTCAGGCTGGTCAACGATAACTGTGCCGCTGTATATCTGATGCAGCTTGTTCATTAGCTTGACATTCGTGTCAGCAAGTACTGTATCGCCGTCAACATTCTGAATTACGCGGCGCTCAATTAACTTATTGGCAAATTTATATGTCCGTACGTCCATGTCAACCTCTAGGATTTCCTCATTCACTTGCTCGGTGAATCCGGCCTCTTCCTGGGTGAAGGTTATCATATAGGGTTTTATAGCTTGTTCTACTTTATCCTTATTGGCGTTTGAGTAATCATTAACCAAACCATGAGCGTAACGCTTTTGCTTAATAAAGACAAAGTCTTTTGCCCATGCGTAAAAGTTAGCGTACTGAGCAAACGGACTTAGGGAATGAATAAAAAACTGGTGATAAATTTGAGAATAGGACTCAGGCGAAGGCGTACCGCTTAGGAATATAACTGGCCTTGTAAAGATGAACTGCTTTAAATGCTTCGTGCGTTCTGATGGCTTTGGGTATGCTCCTAGCGAGTGCGCTTCGTCAATTATAACCAGCGCGACATTCTTTTTTATGTGTTGCTCTATGTTTTGTATCTGTTCGTAATTTATAACCAATAAATCATATTTCACGTCTAAGGCCGCCGCGTCGGACATGATGGAGGATATGGCTTTTTTCTTCGTGATAAATAAAACCAGCTGGTTTGATAAGTTTAAACCACTAAGATAATCATGCGCTGCTTGTAAGGACGTAGCGGTTTTTCCCGTCCTAACTTGCGCGGCAAGGTAAGCAATCCCTAGCGTTTGTAACCGCTTCACGATTTCACCCGCCAGGGTTATTTGGTAGTCGCGTAAGATCATTGCATTAAAAATCTTATGTTATCGCTGATACGACTATTGACATAGTAGTAATTCTCAGACGCCCATGCCTCAACGAATTCTTGCTCATAAGGCGTCAGCGACACGATATCTCCATCGTCTGTGATGCGTAAGAATATACCGGTTTCTGCGTAAGCAACTTTAAGAATGTCGTCGTCGTTTAGATTGATTTCAAATGTAGCTAAGTAAGTCATTTGGTTTATTTTTTATGTGTGAGTGAATACGTTAAACGTCTAGGCGTGATGTCCTTATTTTGCGCTAACCATAACGCGTGGGTGTGCTTAAAAAGTTCCCAGTCATTATCGGTGTCGGCTTTGGTTATTAGCTGCCATCCTAAGCCTTGAATTTGATCCTTACGGCCTTCGGTGCGCGTCTTAGCGTTAAGCCAAAGAATGGCTACCTTATCTACCTCAATGTTTGCATCGGCCGCAATGCGCTCTTGGTAATCTCGAAGATTAATCATAATGTATTATTTTACGTTTAACCTCTTGCCAGTATTCTATAGTGTTTTCGTTAATTTCTCCATCAAATTCACAAGCTGGTAAAACACTATTCAAAACTTGATCGCATAAATAAAGCAAACAATCTCTGCACTCCTCTTCTGATAATTTTCCCAATAAAAGGTATGGTAAATAAAAAGTTCTAATTGTAAACGCTTTTTCTTTCGGTGTCATATACTATAGTTTAAATTATCCAATAATTCGCTAAGGATATTATCCTTTTGCAATTCAATCTCATTTGCAATAATCACGTTTTGCGTTTCTGTGTAAAAGCGCTTATTCCATTTAAAGTCCACAATCGTTGGATTTTCTTGCGGATAACAATTCTCATTGTATTGCGTTTCCATTTCGAAACTAATCTCAATCTCTTGCTCTAATGTGTCGCTCCAGATTATGTAGTTCATTTCTTATAATTTAATTTGTAGGTTAATTGCCTTGGTTTAATGTCCTTGTTTTGATGCTGCCAAAGGGTTTTCGTGCAGGTAAATAAATTGTAATCGTTCTGCGTATCTGCTTTGCTTATGAATTGCCAACCGGAGCCTTGTATAGCCTCGCCCTTACCGGCTGTTCGCGTTTTAGCGTTGAGCCAAAGGATAGCGACCTCATCCACGTCAATATCCGCAACGGCCTTAATAAGTTCGCGATATGCGGCTAATTGTAGCCAATACGTTTGATGTAGGTTGTTAGATGTCTTAATGTCAATAAGGTAGCGCTTGCCATTTAAGACGATAATACGATCCACTGTACCGGCATAGCCTAATTTACCGCTAACAAAGTTTTGCTCGTTTAGTACGATTTCCGGCTTATGCTTTTGACTAAACTCAACATATCGCTCAAACATTGCCCACTCATCAAGCGCGACATCTAAGTTACCGCTATCGGTTATCAAGCTCACCTCTTCGCCTCTGTCGTATCGCTCTGTTAATTCATGCACCGCAGAGCCACGCTTACCCGCCGCGTCGCGGATTTGGTCGGCCTCTTCGCCGTTTTCTTTCAGCCATTTTAAGAAATGTAAATCCTTTGGGTAAGCCTGGAGGATAGTCGTAACACTTGGAACCCATCCCTCTTCGGGTGTGGTGTAGAAACGTGAGTCCAGTAGCGTTAATTGCTTAGACTCAAAATTGATTGTGTAGTTGCTCATTTTAGTTTGGTTTAGATGCTTTACATTATATTATCTGCTAAGGTCATGAGTAAGAATAGCGCGATTACGGCTATTGTTGTCAAGGTCTGTTTTTGCTTTTCTGTGAAGTTCATCTTGTAAAAGTTTGGTTAAGTAATTTTTTATAACGTCTGAATGTTTTGCCGGTACTCGAAAGGAAATGGTTTTGTGCGGTGCGCCTCTTGGCCTTCCGGCTCCTGGCCTTGCGCCACCGCGTTTAGATTTGCTCATTTAATTTTTTATGTAATTCTTTTAATTCGGAAACTTCTAATTCGTACAACTCAATTACGTTGGGTAAATTAGGCGCATTTATGAACCATTTTTCTATCCATGAAATGCGGGTTAAAATAGCCATTCGAATATGGCTCAGTTCAGTTTGGTTTAAATTTGTCATTTTGTTTGGTTTTGAAATGCTAAGATAGTACTTTATTTGAAAAACGAAAACATTTTTCAAATTATTTTCAAATAATTTTTTGATACACCCGCGCCCATTCCGTAGGATATTTGACTAATTTGCTGACCGCATAGCCGTAGCGGCTAAAAAACTCATCCCACGCGGCTTCGGGTTTTATATTAATATGCCCCCATTCTTCATCAAAAATGGGATTTTTATAGGGTATGGAGCTGAATAATATGACGCGTGGCTTGATGCTATCCATAAGTTTCGTCAACTCTTCATCCGTCATATGTTCGGCCACTTCAATAAAAAGCATGGCGTCGGTTGTCTTAACTTTGCGAATCTGCTTAAGATGCGAGAAATATTGCTTAATGTAGTCGCGGTGCGATTTCCATATATCGTAAACGCTTACGTCATAACCCGCTAAATGTGCCGCTTGGCTATATACACCCGTACCCGCGCCGTAGTCCATAACGCTTTGGATATTGTATTCTTTCAGTTCAGCGATGCTTAACCTAGCCAATTCATGGAAGGCGGGATTATCGGCATTAATCCCCGCGTTCAGTTCATAGTCTAAAAATTGCTCAGTTGATAGTTTCATAATAAATAAAAATTAAGGGAGGCTCATCACCTCCCTATGTGTTAACAATTAAAACGGAGCCTCCTCATCTGCGTCAACGCTTACGGATTCGCCGCTAAGTTTAGGCAGAAATTGGTCGTTGACATAGGCCTTCAAAAAGTCAATCTGATCTGAGTCGTCCCAGGTTTCTTTGCCTTTTACCTTAATCTTTTTAAGACTAGGTAAATCGCCTGGGTTGTCTTTTGTCCAGTACCACTTAACGCCCTTACCGCCTTGCGATAAGAAAAGCGAAGTTTTGCGTTTACCGTCTTTTTCTTCCATCTTCGGTGAGAATTTAACGGCGACATTGGCGTCAACATTTGGCAATGCCTTAAGAAATCCACTTGCCGGATTGCTACTGAGCGGCATTTGCAGATGTGCGATTTCGCCATCGTTCTCAATGGTGATAACCAGCTGCGTTCCGTAGTCGCCATCCTTAAACTGAACGTTTTTGATCATGCCTTCCATTGAGTCGTAAAGTTCCTCATGGATTACTTTACCACTCTCTAGTGTGCGCTGCTTACTCGTTGCTGTTGCTTCGCTTTGTCTGTGGGCAATTTTTCCTGACTGGATGCTAAGGTAAATCCCCTTTGATCCTTTGTTTAATAGTGCCATGTTATTATGGGTTTATTGGTTACGATTGTCCTTGCGCCTTTGGTATGTGTCAAGGCATATAAAAAAAATACAGAATAACGATGAGATAATAAACATGTCTAACATAGTTATCTTTTTTTACGCATTAAAGCTGGGCGACGTTTTATATTCATAACGCGCTCCGTTTCTTTTATTAAAATTTCCTCTAATCGGATTGTCCTTTCGTCAAACATATCAGGCGGAATGAGGCCTTTGTATTTCTTTTTGAATATCTCAATGTCTATGAACATATGGCTAATTTCGTCAAAGGCCTGGGCCTGAGTCATTTCGCGGATAATGTCATAGTACATCCGAATAGCGTCTGTTATTTGCTTACTGGAGTAGTCGCGATAGCAAAAAGCCATAAAGCGCAAGTGCGCTAGGTTGATGAAGTTGACAAGTCGTTGTAACATATTGTTTGGTTTTTAGTACTGCTAAATTATAGCATTTTTGATAAAAAGAAACAATTTTCAAAAATTTATATTTTATTAAATAAAACGCCAATTTATTAAAAATTATCTAAAAAAAAGGCCAACGTAGAAACGCCGGCCGCCTTTTTTACTATAAACCAAACAAAAATTACTGCAAAGGTTGACTTTTATCGTTGTCCACTTGCCGATAGTGCAAGTTCCACAAAGTTAAGCATAATTTTTTAGATTGCCGAATGACCTCCTCTTCCGTAAATTGTGGGTTCAGCAAGTGCATCGCTTCGTGTATGATAATTTCCATTTTCTTACGCCCCTTAAGCCTAGCGTCTATCTCAATGACATTATCATCGGTATGCGCCATGCCCCATGCTTTGTTGCGCCCTAGCTTTGACTCAATAACTTTAAAGGATTTGGCCATTATAAATCCGATAATTATTAACGTGAAAATTGCCGTCCGCGCTAATCTCCGCCGTTGCAAAGCCATAGTTCGCATCCCCGCCCATCGGTTGATAGTCGGGTGTAAGCGTACAAAGGCAGCCGGTTGACCAGGTCGTAACAATCTGCCCATGCAGATCGGTCTGCGTGAACTCAGATGTCTTATGCACGTGGCCAATAATGCAAGGCACTTTTGCCTTCATCATAACGGTTCGCGCCGCACTTACGGGTGTGAATATACCGCGAACTAAGTAGTGCCCATGACAGATAGCTAACTTACCAGCCATGATATAGCTCGTTTGCGGAATAAACTCAATATACTTCTCACTAAGGCGCAATCGGTGCTGAAGGTGATAGTAGGGATCGCCGTAAAGTTCCGGTGCTTTGCGCATCAGGTACTGATAATACCAAAAATCATGGTTACCCTCTGCCCATATTATCCTGGTGTCAGGGTACATATTGCGCAGCATTTGCAAAAAGTCCTCTGCCATGTTAAGATATCGCCTAGCGTCTTTTTTATCGGGTGGCGTTAAAAACTTAGTGTAAGGTGTATTGTCTAATAAATCACCATTTATAATAATGCAGTCCACGCCATATTCATCAAACTTTTGCAGCGCAAGGTTGATTTCACGATTGCGATGGTTGGGGATGTGGATGTCTGAAATAATCCCAATTCGGCTCACGCCCTCTAAAATATAGGGTTGATAATCCGCTGAGTCCTCCGTTGGAAGCATCGGTCTAAAATCGCGCTGGACTATTTCGCTTTTCTTTTTTATTTTATTGGCGTCTTTTTCATCCCGATAATATCTAACCGTATTTCTTGCCTGGCCGTAATTTTCAAAAATATGGCCATACTTTGATGCCAATAATTCAGCTAATGCCTTAGTACTTTTTTCGGGATATTTTTTACAATACTCGATCGCCAATTTTGCCTTGCTTGTTGTTTTACGCATCTTATAGTTTTATTTCAAAGTGCATCCCGTCAAGGACTGTGTTCCAATCTGCACCGCAATCCCAGCCATTACGCCGCCAAACGTCTAAAAATTTCTCAGACCATTTAACGTATTCTTTGCGCAGTTCGCTGCGTTTATTAGGATGTACGCCCCTAAGTAAGGGATTCCAAGCGGCGTTCATGTCAATCGCTATGCCAAAGCTGTGCATGGATATGACATTCGTACCTCTTGACTTGCGAATGTTGAAGCAGCCATCGTATGTTTTAATTTCTTTATATAAACCGCTGATAACTAAGTCGTTAAGCACATTGGTAAGCGGCTCAACGATTACTTTGTTGCAGTAAATGCGGTTGGGAAGTACCGGAATAACTTTGTTAATATCGTCCGGAATGTCGTAAAGCACCATATGCCTTTTCTCAAAGGTGGCGCGGTCTTTTGTTGGATCGCCAAATTTGGCGATGCAGCGGCGTTGTTTACTCATTGTTGGGTTATTTGACTACTATATAGCCAAATGCCAAAATTGTACCAATAAGGATAGTACTAACTTTTTTACGCCGGTTTAGTTTTTTCTCAAGCCTAGCGACCTGGTCGTAAAGTTTAACGTTCTCCGCAATTTTATTTTGTAGCGCGGTGTCGATGCGCTTAATCTCATTCTGTGATTGCTTAAGCGCAATATCTTGCAGTTTTAATTGCTCATTCTTTTTAATGATAATACTATCATTTAAACTATCCACCCGCTCATAATCTTTGGCTAAGTACTTATAATTGTCAATTAAGCTATCGACTTGCGGCGGTATGGTGGCGGTGTCCAGCCTTGCCGTTATGGTGTAAATGTTAGCCTTGCGCGTTTTAAGGCTAAGATGGTAAATATCTTTTTTCTTATTCAGTTCGTTTATCGTGTCTTGCTTCAGTTTAACTTTGGCGTTGATATCCTTAATGGTGCTATCGTAAGCGGTGCGCACCGGATCGTTTTTTGTTTTTTTATTCCTAGTGGCGACAACTAGGCAAAGCGCGGCGGCAAGTAATAAAATAGTTATGAATATCACGCGCTCAATAGTTTTCTTTATTTTCTGTTTCATATTCAAACTCTAATAAAAGCCTCAAATAGTGTATCGCCTTCTCAATGTCTTGCCTTCCGTTTTTATGGCGATGCCGACAGACATACTTAATGACATTACCCTCAATAAAGGGAATGCCGTTGCGGTGTATGAACTCCGTCGGCTGGATAGCTAAGTCCTTATAATGTGCGCCGCCTATTTGCTCATTTATCGCCTGGCTCATCTTTTTTCGTAAATACGTTTATCGTTTTGGCTATATAATAAACGCCCGTCATACCCGCTGCTATTCCGGTCATAATGTACGACCAATCTTGAGGCGTGATCATATTCATAACAAAAAGGAATGACGTACACGCCCATCCAACCAATCCCGTATCGTTACTTTGGCTCATCGCTTAAAAATTCATCTTGTGAATTGGTCAATAAATTTTTTGTCAAATAGCTGATCCATGCGCCTAGGCTAATTAAACCGATTGTCTTAATATCGTCTAAAACGGGAAAACGCCCTTCGTTTAATATCACCACGATGGCGGGTATAGCGGTTGAAATAGCTACTATCTGAAGCGACTTTTTAAGGTCGCCCCAGTTTAAGGTAAAGAATTTACTTTTGCTCATCTTCAATTAGTTTTAAAAACACCGGATAAAATTCATCCGTTTCAATGCTGCCCACATCGTCAAGGTTTAGTTTTGTCGTCCATATTGTCGATAAGTCTATCGGTTTTTCAACCGCTAGTAATTCGTTGAAGTCCGCTTGAAATGCGCTGGTATTCTCAGGCGCGACAATTATTTGTCCGTCTTGCTCTTCGCCGTGCTTTTTAAATGTTTCCATTCGTAAATCGTCAAAGATTTTTACTTCATCCTGGACTATTTTGTTCAAGCGGTGTATCAAGGCTTTTGCTTTTAAGGATAACTTTTGTTTTAATAATCCTTTGAAGTCTTTACCATCACCATTGATTTCTACTAACAAACTTGCGATTTCATTGTACGTTAATGTCATATGTATAGGTTTTTAGTATATAGCTAAGTTACTGATTTTTTCCTTCTTCCTCAATTGGCTCTTCCTCAATTGGCTCTTCCTCAATTGGCTCTTCCTCAATTGGTTCTTCCTCAATTGGCTCTTCAATAACAGGCACATAATCCCCAATAATAACCAGGTTTAGTTTTTCTGCGAGCCATGTATAGGGATATTCATTTGATCCATCCCAATTGGCGTAATCCTCTCCACCCATTGCAAATCCACCGCTTGCAACGGATATGCTCGGGTTGTCTGTGCCTGCGTATAGTGTGTATTGAAAACTTGCTGCATCTTTTAAATTATCGCTTTGCGATACGGCTGCGAAATAGGTCGCTTCAACTTGCTGACCATTCTGCCAAATTTGTATAGGTTCTATTTTTTTCATGTTAATTTTTTAGTGTGTCTAATTCTGTTTTTAATTCTTGAATGGCTTTAACTAATATAGGTATAAGTACAGATGTCTTAACGGACTTCAATTTAGTTTCGCCATCTATATCGATAAGCCCAGGAAACACTTGTTCTAATTCTTGGGCAATGAATCCAATTTGTTTATTTGCTTCGCCTATGAGATTAAAGTTTCTAACTTTTAATTTTAGAATGTCAGCTAACTTTGCCGTTGCATCTATGATATTTTCCTTAATCGATATATCCGATATTGTTCCGTATGAGCCATTTGTGTTTTGGACATTACCATTACCAAATACTCTAAACCTTACCGCACTATCATCACCAACTGTAATTGCCCTATATGTAGTATCTGAACTTCTATTTCCTGGCAAATACATTGTCATTCCATTTGCCGTAGAATTTGCAGCATTTATAGAAATTGCAAAAGAATCTGTTCCGCTACCAGAAACTTCTAATCTTGCATTTGGACTAGCCGTCCCAATCCCAACATTACCACCACTGGTTAATACTAATTGCGTTTCGCTGCCATTTGCACCTAATTTTAAGGCATCATTTTCTTGATTTTTAATAATTGCCGTTGTGCCTTCCATTTGAAAAATTAATCCATCTCCACTAGCTACACCAGTTGAACTATTTGTTAACGCCATTCTAGCATATGTAGTTGGATTATGTACTTGCAAAATATGATCAGATGGAATACTAGCCGTACCAATCCCAACTAAACCCCCACTTGTGATGCGCATACGTTCGGTGTTAGTATTAGCCGCAGTACGTTGTGTAAATACCAAGTCTGGCGATGTACCGCTTGCAGTAGTAACGGCAAGTATTGATGCTGATTGATTACTTACAGCATTGTAAACTCTAAATGTTAATGCAGTAAAGGCACCAACATTTGTTGTAGATTGTTGATTGTCTAATAAAATACCAGATGTTTCAGATGGATAATTTACACCCGTAAAATTATTAGAGGTATTGGTTGCAAGTATGTGTAATCTTGAAGATGGGTTATTTTCTGCTATACCAACATTCCCCCCACTCGTGATGCGCATACGTTCGCTTCCTGCCCCTGTACCATTTCTCCAAACCCAAAAGCCAGTATTACCAGTTGCTCTGTGGTCAAAATATAATATAGGACTACCAGTTGCAAGAGTGTAAATACCTGAAGTTGCTCCTGAAGTTGTTACTCCAAATCCTAATTCCCCACCACCATAACCAATACTTCCACCATTTGATATTAAGCCTCCAGTTGCCGTTACACTTCCACTAAACCTACCATCTCCAACCGCATCTAAAATATACGTACTCTCCGTTGCCGTTCCCAATAATAGGCGACCAGCGGAGGTCAGCGTCATCGCTTGGGTGAACGTGATTGCGTTTCCAGCTGTGCCTGATGGGGCTGTGTACCAAATATGCTGACCTAATACTTGTTGATATAATGTTGCATAATCATTTGTAATATATCTATCTGAACTTGAAGAATTGAGAAACCAATTATATCCTATTGCTAATCTTGCCCCATCACTTACAAATGAACTATAACTGTTTTGGAAAGCAGTCCAACCAGATTTCCACGCACTCGGCACTACTCCGAGACCGAGGTTGCCGGTAGAGGTTAAAACTAATTGACTTGTATTTGTTGTATAGTTATAAAAATCTATAAAATCCGTACCAGCACTATTATTAAATATTGCCCATTTTGTTACAGAATTTCTTTGAAATCTTAATCCACTATATGTCTGCCCATTTATTATTACTAAATTTTCAAGTGCACTTCCATTACCTGCTATGATATTTGAACCACCAGTTACTATTAAATCCGAAGTAAACCTACCAGTACCAGTAACATCCAACTTATATGATGGCGATGTAGTTCCAATCCCCACGTTATTTGAAGAATTGATAAATAATGGATAAGTACTTGTAGCATTATTCCATATTCCTAAATTTCCATTAGTTACACCAAAAGTAAATTTACCAGTGTTTGTTCCTGTGTTACTTAATGTTAAGCTTGGAAGATTTCCTTCTAAATATAATCTGTTTGTAAATCCAGCAGTATTACTTCCACTTGTTGCACCAATAAATAAATTCCCACTAAACGTAGCCGCCCCACTTACTTGTAGCTTTGCGCCACTTAGGTTGTCGGTGTCTGTAAATACACCTATGAACGAACCGCCATCATATATATTCGATAAACCAATAGCAGATGCGCTCGTAAACTTAGGAACCCAGTTCGTAGTTCCTGATCCCGTTATGATACTTAAACCACTTAGAGATGAATTTACCCAATTAGTTCCGTTATAGCTTAAAACTTGTCCGTTGGAAGGTGAACTGATGGCAGTACCTCCTAAATCAGAAATTAGAAAACTTGAATAACTTAAACCCGTAACGTGCCCATAGGTATCTAGAACTATACTTCTAAAAACATTTGATCCCGTTATGGTCGCACCTGGATCGGCTCCACTTGTATCGGCATGATTTACCGTAACGTTACCCGAAGCATTGCTGACCGTTATAGCGTTACCCGCTATGATACTGCTTACCTTATTATTAAACGTAGTCCAATCTGCCGTACTCAATAATCCTCTATTTACAGAAGATGCCGTTGGAATGTTAAAAGTATGCGTTGCCGTACTTGAACTGATATTGAAGTCAGTTCCCGCTGATCCCGTAGCGAAGTACTGCACCTGAGCCGTAAGTCCGTTAAGCGCAGTTAGTCCGGTAGTAAAGGTTGTAATAATTTGGCAAAGGTTACTATTCTCTGTGTGCAGCGTTATCGTACGCCCAGCCGTAGTAACATAAATGCGAATGGCCAAGCGATCCGTAGCGGTTAAGATCGTCTCCGGAACGGCTATGGTTGTGAAGTATTGCTCAACAGATGTGCCGCCCGTTATCGTGTCAGGGTTTGAACTGCTTGACGCAATTAACGTAAAGGTTGTGCCATCGTATTTATATAACTCTAAATAATACGTCGGCGTTCCACCACCGCTTGACGCAGCGAAATAAAACTCCGTATTCCAGTTTCCTCCAGGTATTTTAAGTAAAGCCGGATCACCCGCATCTGTTAAGAATGATGCTATATAACCATTTGAACTTGTCGTAAAGTTTGTACCCGCGCCCAATATCGGCGTCTTATTCATCTCGTAATAAGTAACACCGCCTATCGTTCCCTGATTAACCGATCCGTTTAAGTAATAACTAACCGATGCGCCACCGCCACCGCCACCGCCTGGGAAGTCTGCTAGCGTACCATCGCCTCTAATATATTGCGATGCTAAACCAGCAGCCGTTACGGCTATCGTGCCGCTGCCCGTTACCGGACTACTCGCTACGTTAAAAGCCGATGGCATCGTAAGGCCAACGCTAGTAACCGTACCCACCGACCATGTGCGGTTAGCGCTTAGGTCAAACGTAGTGCCGTTTATGGTTATGGTGCGCGTTGTCGGTACGCCTAAATTCAGCGCACTTAACAAAGTTGTTTTATAGGAATAGCCAGTCGTTGGATCACCAATCAACATTAAGTCAGTTGTCTGAGGTGTCCGTAGTGCTAATTCATTTATCCGTTTATTTGCCATACAATTATTAACTATTTAAAGGTACTGCGCACCTATCAGCTATATAGCCTAAATTTATCGTTATGTCGCATCTTACGCCACCTAACACATCACCCGTATCGTCAACAAAAAAAGTCATGTTTACATTATCTGCCAATTCATACTCAAGCAACTGATTACGCATTTGCGCAATAATATCTTGCGCCGTTTGCAGTTGGTCGCTAAGTATCTCCATTTCATTCGAAGCGTCTTGCGCCACGCGATCCATGAAATATATTTCAAAGTCAATACTTTGCTGACTTCCATTTATCGCCGCACCGGTAACGTCGAATAACATCGCCGGATATAAATTCTCCGTACTTAGGAAGTCAACAATCGTTCCTTGAAATGTTTTCTTAATTAGCGCGTGATTGTCGCCCAGGCTTTGTATCGCGGCTACTAATTGGTTTAGCGTCATGCTTCGCTTTTAAAAATTTTACTAATTTGCGGATATTCTTTTCTGAATACCCGCGTTTTTTATCTTTGTTCTCCGCAACAAAAATTGACATTACCTTGATATTTTTGCTCATATGTTAAGTCGTCGCAACACATTCCCGAACCACCTAGCCACATCGAAGCGCGGTAAGCATTACGATCTGGGATAACGGTATCGTAGCGGTCGCCTGGCGTGTTGTATTGCGGAAAGGTATTTTTTCCGCTTTCCTCTTTTAAATACCTAACCAATCTATCCTTGTAAAATTCAGCGCGGCTTCTATACTTATCGCTTACCTCAATCAACTCTTGTGCGCTTGGCTCAGTAGCATTGGCATCTGACTTACGAATAACGCCCTTATTGTAAAACTGATACGACAATCCCATTGGCAGTTCAGCCATAACATAAAACACCAACGCGGGTGTTATGTACGTGTCGATTAACTTTTGCTCGTTGGCGTTTAAGTTATTCGCCACAATACCCGCGAGTAAGCGCTCATATAACGCTGTTCCCAAAGCGGGTAGAATATACATATCTTGCGTAGTGTATATCTCAGGAAGTACTAGCTTCTCTTCAACGTTTGCCGTAAGTCCGGTGCGCTGCTTAATGTCATTAACCGATATAAATAAGACTTGACTCATATTATTTCTTTTTTACAACTATATTACTTCTCCACTCATGACGACACGTTGGACTATCGCCCCACCAACCGCCACCGCGATTAAACACATCATATCCCAACCTATCGCTTATGCTCTCAATCTGTTGGCGCGTGTAAAACCTATCCAAGTCCATTAACTTTATACAAAATGCTCGGCTGGGATGCGCCGCGCTATTTCGCTCATTTGCCGGTACGATTGATTTCCATTCATAACTAAAACGAATGTCAAACTCTACGGATTGCGCTTTTTTATTTGCTGCCTTGCCGTTGTCCATTTCTTTGATTAAGTCGCTAACTGGTTTCAGTACTTTATAGCCTACTTTGTCTTTGTTTAATTCAATCATGCCTAGCTCACTTAGTACGCCCAAACGTTCCATAATATCCACCGGCTTCATCCGTAGTGCCTTCGCAATATCTTCCGGCGGTGTTAAGGGTTGCTTTTTTAAGATTTCTAAAATCTGTATATCCCTAAAATCGTAGAACGCATCATACGCGCTAAAGGTTACCGGTCTGCTTTGATGAACAACAAACTTATCCTTAGCTTCGCCATATTCAGCAAAGACGCTCATCTCATCGTCAACGCTTTTAAATTGCTGCTCATTGTCAATGCTTAACAATGTCGAAATCTCTGTATCGCCTAAACCTAGCGAACTCTTAAGTAAAGTCGTCGCTATTTCCTTAGTAATCTGACCACGTCCAAATTGGCGAATAATGCGCAAAAGTTGCTGATGCTGTCTGCCCGTTAAATTCTTAACATTTTCATTCACTAGCGCCTCAGTAGTTTGTCCTGGTGCGGCCTCGCCTTGCGGTGTTGCCTCTTCTAGTTTAGGGAGTCCCATCTTATCTCTGATCTCGTCCTTAGTCATTACTTGCACCAAAGTTGCTTCGCTAAATTCATATCCAATCGGCTCTACGGGTATGATCTTCAACTCTTCGCCGCCACCGAAATACGTCAATAACATATTAAAGGTGGACTCCACAAACATTTGCCTATCGTTGACATAAGTATTTTTAAATATCTCATATCCATCTCGCAATTCGGTGCGCGTGCCTAATTTGCCAGGCTCGGCAATTCCGAAAAGCGATGGACTGGTAATTTGATGTCCAGCATAAATGTTTTGCTGAATCATACTATCTACGCGGCTAAAATCCTCTTTTGTCAAATCACTCGCGCCTAAATCATCCACTATCGGCTTACGATCTGCATTTTGTACAAAAGATAGGATGAATTTTTTACCATCCGCTCCGCTAAATGTATTTTCAAATGCCCTGGTTACTTTTTTCTTTTCATCATCGCCAGGCTCACCATTCGGAAGCGTGATGAGCTTAGACGCACTAAATCCAGTTAACGCATTGCCTAAAACGTGCTTTGATACTTGAACGTCTGACTCAATGTAATTGAGCGAAGGAAAATAAGACGGCAAAGCATAAGTATCTTGCCCAGGTCTGTAATCCTTAACATATAAAATCTGCCTACCCGCTTTGATATTAGGGTTAAATGCTGGGAGAATAGTCGGCTCTTCGCGATGGTTTTTCCAATCTTTTTTATAATAGAATTCTGTGCAATCTTTATTTGTCCTTAGTTTAATATAGTCCACATGACGCAGCTCTGATATATCGCGGCCATTAATCGCCCAAATGACTTCTAAATAATAGCCGCCAAATAGCTCAATGTCTAAAGTTACCTTGCGTAAGATGTCATTAAGCGACTCATGCGGGTTTGGCTTATCCAACATTTTAGGATTGCCGCCACTCCAGCCATTACCGCTCACATAATTTGACTTACCGCGCACAATTGCGCCGTGCTTACTTGACTTATTAAATAACTCAAGTAAATAATCAGGATAATCATTGCGATCTCCGAACTCAATGTATCCCCTACCTTTACGCTCTCTGTATTCTGGTTGGCGGGCCTCCGCGAATGTCAGAACAACAACGTCATTGGAATATGAACTCATTATTTTTATTTCTAGTTATATATGTTAAATCGCTCTCATGAAAAATGGCAATGCCACTCTCCAGCATTACTTTGTTCGTTATGTCAGTAGTATTGCCAGCTGTTTGATAAACTTGATATTCATACTGCCCAGGCTTACCAATTAAGCTACTGGCTACGGTGAATTTATTGTACCTATATTTATACTGACTTTGATCGTCAGCATTTAGCTTTAAAAACTTATATTCATCGTTGGTTGTACGATGCGTAAACACAAAAATATAGTTCGGCGACGTTAAGGTCTGCTTTTCAGTTAACGTCATAATAAAAGTATTATTGCCTGTGTATATGTTCAACATATGTAATAAATAGCAAGTTTACAAATTTTTATCATTTTGCAAAATAACAAAAAACCGCCCCAACGAATTGAGGCGGTAAACTTAACCTATGACAACGAAACAACAATCAGTTGTTATGGTTGCAGCGTAGAAATTACGCCACTTGCTACTTCCGGAGCCAGTTCTTTCTCTGAACCTGAGAAGGTCAAAGAGTATCCGCTTCTGTCAGTTGCAGCCGTTCCGCTTCCGCTTGTTCCGCTTAAAAGATCAAGACCGGAATAGCGACCAGCTAACCAGTATTTTCCGTTTTTATCTTTAATAACGGCCATTAAGTTATTCTTAGCCAACAAAAGAATTTCATTTCTCATGTTAACCTGGAGTTTGTTGATAACAATTACCAGCTGCTGATCGTAGTTGATAGTTCCGTTTTCGATATTACCTTGAATGTTCTCAGTAAATGAAGCGGTATTCTTAACAAGTTGATACTTGTAAAACTGCTTACCAGCTGCCTTTGTAATCGCACTTACCACTCCTGATGCTTCGGTTATAGCCGTAACATCATTGTAAGGAATGAACCAAACGGCTTCAAGACCGCCTTGTGAGTCCTTACAATCTAAAACGTAGTTTTGTGTTAATGCGCAAGACATATTTTTTATTATTTAAAGGATAAGCGGCGAACCGCCTATCCCGTAGTGAATAATGATTAAACGGTGAACTTCACAACCTCAGCTGGGAACGCTACGTTTACACCGGCTTTGAACTCGGCAACGAAACGAACTTGGTCAGCTTCCTTCGCATAGAACAACTCGAAACGCTCTTGCTCATCCAAAAGGTCAGTACCGAAGAAAATGTTTGACATTCTCATGGCATAAACCTTTTTAGTTCCGTTCAAGCCTGGTGTTGCCACAACTGTGATTTGTGTACCTGGCAGAATGAACTCACTATCCGCTTTAACGTTTAATGAATAGTGGAATTGGTTTGCGTTCTTAAGCGCGATGGTGTAAGTACGGAAAACATCCATACCGCAGAAAATCTTAACATCGTCTTTACCAACAACCGCAGCTGGGATAGCAGCGTAAACCGCATCGAATACTGCGATAACGTTTGCACTTGTGATGTCAGTTGCAACAGTAGCGATGTAAGGGTTTGCATTGGCTTGTACCGCTGAAGCGTTTACTTGCTTAATCAAACCATCGAAATGCAATAACTGAGAGTTTCCGCTAGTGATATCGCCTTGCCATACCGCAGCTTCAAGTGCGTCAGCAATTTTCTGAGCTTTACGATTAGAATACTCTTCAGCAAAGATCATTGAATCGTAACGGCTACCGCGTGGAAGAGCCTCTTGTAAGTATTTAGCTTCAAGGTCTTTTAAGCAAAGCGCTTCGTTAACTTTAATTTTACCAACAGTTACAGTACGCTGAGTGAATGAAGTTGTACCTGATGCAGTAAAACCGCAAGATGCACCACTTTGGAAAAGCGTGTCTGTGTCCATGATGTTGATGGTTTCGCTTGATTTCACGCCAACCATAACGTTTGAAGATTGCTTAATTAAGTCAATCGTTTTTGCTCCTAATACTGATGAAGTTACCAGTTGTTGAGCATTTTGTTTTGTGTAATCCGCTAAGGATCCTACGCTAAAACCCATTGTTTTGTGAATTTAAAAATTAAAAATTTTGTTTACAAACTTTTCGCTCTCTCTAAAAAGCGATTGATTTTATCGTCTTTTGACGAATGGAATTTTTCAGGTGCTACTGGATCAGCGGAAGGTGCTGCAAAAAATTCTGTTAATACATTGCTAAGTGCGATTAATTTGCTCTCACTTGCAGCAACCATCGCAGAAAATTCAGCGGCTTGTGCTTCCATCTTTTCTTTGTAGTTTTTACCCATTTCCTCAATCTTGGCTTCCATTTCCTCAACCTTCTTTTTCAAAAGTTCGGTTTCGTTTTCTTTTTCAATTTCCACTTCGATTTTTGGAACTTGTATCTCAGTAATAAGACCAGCTTCATCGGTTGTGATAACTGTTCCATCGCTTAGAATGTGATCACCAGCTGGAGCCGGAATTTCACCCTCTGGGCCTTCAACGGTTACCTTACCACCAACGGCTAGGTTATCAATCATTACTTTTGCCCCATCGGCAAGTTGATACTCTTTGAACTGCTCTACCGGAGTCGCTGAAGCCGCCTCTTGCGGGTTCTCGTCTGCGAATAGTGCCTTGATTTGCTCTAATGCTTGTTTTGCGGTCATTATAAATGAATTATGCGGCTAAATAGTGCCGCATAATACTCTTTACCATTTGCTATCGTAAACCTTTATTTTTCAATGCTTTCAAGGATGTCAATAATCTTGCGCATTTTCTCTTCGTCTGTACTTACCTGATCCGCTTTAATGTAGTTGAATATCCCCTCAACGCTGAAGCCTTTATACTTGCCTTCCTTAATATCTTGCCAAACTTCGTCATTGTTTACTTTGTATGATCCGAACCAACTGCCATCCGCTGCGTCCTCATATCCCTTCATGGGCATCTTGCCTTGTTCGCGGTCAACTATCCATGACTCAAACATTGTAACGCCGTCAACAACCTGGTTGCCATCGTGCATTATATTAACGTTTGACTGGTAACCTTTACGAAAAACTTTTTGAACGATTTTCTTAATCGTGTCCGGTGTAAAGTAAACATAGTATTCGCCAAAACTATCAAAGCGGAATATCGGCTTATTGGCTAACATCAACGGGCCGGATATAATGCGTTCCTCTTCGTCTTGTATGGCAAATTGGCTTTTTTCGGCTTGTCTTATTTTAGACTCTGCCCAACTGAGCGCACTTGCGCCACCCCATGCGTCATACATTAACTGACCGCAGCCATCGCCATATCCGCTTGACTTTTCAGCGTTTTGCTTATGGCGGCTTAAGAATGAATACATACGCTTAATGGTCTCCAAAGATACCGGCTCACCATTTGCTAGTTGGTTGGCTCTTATCTTACCAACCGCCGTTCCGCAATCACCCCATCCGTTTTCCTCTGCCCATTTTATAGCAGCCTTTGCGTTATTCTTAACGGCGTCTGGATAGTCGCTATATGACTCAGCAAATTTTTCACTATCCCACTTGCTTTCGCAAATAGCGTATGCTTGATCGGTTTCTTTGCCCTCTTCGCCAACAATTACACCCATGCAGCGGCTTATCCATTCGTCATGGTTTTCCGTAGGCCCAGGTGCTAAAAACTCATCGGCTTTAAACATTTGGAACGTCTTTTCAATCGCTGGTCTATCGACTAGCGCAACGAAGTCCACTTCAACTTCGCTCTCATCATTCTCCACGATGTCAAGTCTATAAACGGGGAAATTATTTTTTTCCATATTCTGTTAAATAGTTTTTTTTATCCAAATGTTGCAGCTCTGTTTATTCTGCGTACACGCTCCTGGGAATTGCTGACATCCGATTCCACTACATATGCCCGCGCGGTCATTGTGCTAAACTGATTAACGCCTTGCTGTGATAATTGTGTCGCAATTGCTTGAGGTGCTTGCGGTTGAATGGGAGCAGCACCCCCAGCACTTAAACTCGCAGCATTGGGTACACCAGCCGCGCCACCCGCGCTGCCAGGTACTTTTGTTTTAGCGATATTACGCACCGCAGAAAACCCCGAAGCAGCAATTGTGGCAATAGACGCAACTTTTTGAATTGTACCTAGTGGCTCAGGTATTATCGTTTTATTTCTTAATACTTCCGTAATACCTAAATAAGTATTGATCAACGCTTGTGATATGGCCAATGCTTTACCAGCTGCCGTTTCTTTACCAATCAAATCAGCTAATGCCGCAAAAGTTTCGCCAGTCATTTTGTAGGTTTTGCGTTTCTCCTCTTCCCACTTTATGACTGCATTTTTACGACGCTCTTCTTCTTCAAATAACTCTTGCGCTTTTGCTTTTTGAGCATCGATAACCGCACCCAATGCTTCAATGTTTGAATTGATGGCATTAAGGTTATTTTCAAAAGTTGTTTTTAAAAATTCTTTTTGTCCATCTACTATATTTTTTGTTGTTGTTGTTGCGGCCTCATCAGCTTTTTGTCTTAATTTATTTATCTTTTCTAAAAAAGCCTCCTCCTCTGCTAATCGTTTATCATTTTCATCTTTTGCATCACTTGTGGCTTTTTTATCCATATTTTTGATGCTTAACCTATACCCATCACGTTGACTCTCTAGTTTCTTTATATCACGCTCAGCAGCGGCAATAGTAGCCAATCCCTCTGCTTCTGTTTTCTTTGCATCAAAAACAAAGTCCGCAACTTTTTTAGTTCCCGCAGCGGCTAATTTATTAATCTCATCATTTAAACTTATAGCGGCTACTTTTGTAAATCCTAAAGCCTCAGAAACAGAATTTACCGTTTTTAACAATAAATCAATTGGAGCGGCTAATATACGCAGCGGCACTAGCGATCCTTCAATCGCTACTCTTAAAACAGATTGTAAGAATTGGTTATTTCTTTTTTCTGCTTCAATCGTACCTTTAATGATATCACGATTTTTTTCCAGTTCGGCTTTGCGTATATCTATGACCTTGCCAATCTGCTCAACTTTTAACTTTAAAATGTCCTTTTCGCTTTTGCCTTGTAACTTTAGCGTATTATCCTGGAGGTCTAAATCGTCTAGTTTCTTTGCCTCTAAATCAGCCGCTTTTTTCGCGTCTGCCAATCC
>JACCDG010508814.1_pt1 | contig 33358 bp, 51 predicted proteins | sample 7442471 | NCBI WGS metagenome assembly JACCDG01 (sample SAMN15323444, study PRJNA562643) | freshwater metagenome | isolation source: river surface water | place: USA:Blue River Watershed | collected 2017-08-17 | reverse complement strand
TTTTGGAGGGATTGACACCGGACTCAAATGGTTTTAAGATGCCACAGTCACAGAGCAAAACAAAGCGCCGTTAATCAGTATCTTGCTCTGTGACAGGAATCAAGTCCACTGGTTGACGGCGCTTTGTGTTCTGGAAAAGGATAATATGAATAATATATTTGAATTTATAAAAAACTTTTACGCACTTTTCTCTGAATTGCTTGAAGCGTTTTTTGAAAAAATAATTGAATGGGCGCATGAGCCACTGTTTTGGATTTATATTATTGGTACTGTGTTTTCTTTTTTATTGTTTTCACAAGAAAATTGGCTTATGGGTCTTATTGTATTACTTCTTACATTTTCAATTGAAAAACGCAAGCAATAAATAGTTTTTAGTTTCACCTCTCACTCTATTTTTCACGGTTGCATTTAGCAACTGACCTGTAATCTACATGAGGCAACGCAATGGCAAATTTACAACAGCAATATTGGTCAAGTGGGACAGAGGCACAACCCGTGCCCATAAAGGTACACAACGAAGGGGAATTCTATGCGGCGTGTCGGCAACGATATGACTACGAATTCAATGGCGCGTCATCCCTGCAATGGCAAGAACTCGCAGAGCGATTTCAACGCGCAAAGGGTAGCCGCCATTCGTACATGGCGGAGTATTGCCGAGCAAGAGCGGGGAGGGTGCAATGAGCATTATTCAAAAATTCAAAAAGCAACTTGGGATTACGGTGGGCTTTCTGAATCGTAAAAAGAGGCGAAATTTCAATTTGATTTCGTTCATTCGCTTTGCATTTCGTAATTTCGGAAATCACTCTGAGGTTGAATTCAAATATCGTCGTTATCGCAAAGTGAGGGATGACCAATGAAAAAGCTACTCATACTCATGGCACTCATGCTCACGGGATGCGGGGCGGTGAATGCGTCGGCAATGGACACAACTACTGAGTACCTATCCCCCCAGCCGACTGCAACCATTTCGCCAGTGCCGACTGCGACCATTGATTATCAAGTTACTGCCAATGTTGCAGAAACACAGGTAGCAATTGCACAAGCCACAGCAGACGAAGCTAACCGCCTCATGGTGCAAGCGACCAACGATCAACAACAGCGCGAGCATGAAACACAGATGCAAAATGCCCAGGCAACCGCACAGGCTGAAGCCAACGCAATGGTGCAATTGGGTTGGACCGCAACCGCGTATCAAACGTCAATGCCACTCACAGCAACCGCGCAAGTGGACAATATGACGGCGATTGCTGATTACAAAGCGGTGACGATTGCACAATTGACGGCAACCGCACACGCTCCCACTCAGATTGTGGCTGAATCCGATGCCAAGACGCGAGCGCAATTTTCAAACGTGATTGTAGGTATGCAACTGTTTGCTTTTTTTGCGCTGGGTGTATTCATGTTATTTACCGCTGGCTTCATGCGCTGGTACTGGATGCGTGAGGACAAACGCGCTGCTGAAGCTGCCCACGCGCAATCACCGCAGGGTATTGCAGAAAGGCACGGATTTACACCCGTGGCAATTGTGCCAGATCCCGCGCCTGAAGTGGAATTCATTCAACCCGTGGATGCCGTGGCACCGAAAAACAATATGTACACGTTGCCATGCACAAAAGAAATGCTTTTGCAATTCGCTGAAAACGTTCTTACAAAAAATTGGACGCTTGGTATCAACGCATGGGAAAGGGATGACACGTTATTTACCCGTGACACGTACAAGCCGTTTAGATCGTGGCTTTTGTCCAATCGGTTTGTAGCGAGTACGGGCGGTGGGGCATTGGCATTAACCGAGAATGGGCGTGTGTTTTTGGAAGGGTTTTTGAACACAAGCTCAATCCCTACTGAGTATCAGTTTGGAGAGGTGACAGCATGACAAGAGACGAAGCATTTGCAAAAGCACAACAATATGGGCTTGCGATTATTCCACAGTCTTACGGTGCTTCTTATCGGTGGTATGTGTGTGATATTGAACGCGTTGTTTACAGTGGTGATAGTGTAGAAGTTTTTGAAAAATCGGGATTTTGGGCGGTTGCTAAAACCATCGAAAAGGCTGTTGAAAAGGTTGTAAAGCAGTTGGAGAAACACAATGAAAAATAAAGGTCATGACTACAGCGAAATTCTTATCTGGGCGGCGGCACTGGTAACAGTTGTCCGCTATGCAGCCGCGTTCATTGCATCGGACGCTACAGAAATTCCCGTGTGGTTGTCAGAACTCATCACCATTGCCATGGGTATCAGCGGCTTGGGTATGGGCGTGCTTGACGTGATCGGCGGTGCGTACCTGTTCACTGGTTGGCAAAAGAAAATGCCAAAGAACAATGACCCGTGGTCATTCAAATTCAAGGTGTTGTCATTTTTTGCCATTGGGTTGATTGTCAACGGCATTTTGATTTTGATTCCGTTCACTGCAAGCCGCGTGAGTGGTCACACTATGTTTGACATTTTAGGTGAGGGATTTTTCTTGTACGCGTGGTCCGCAGTTGTCAATATCGCGCCGTATTTGTTGATCGGTGGTGTTGCCGTCGGCACGCAAATGGTATCTATCGAAAGTGGCGGACAAATGACCGGACAAATTACCGGCAACAACGGTCAAAATCCAGACAAAACACCGACACAATCAATTCCAACGGATTGGCGGAAAGCAAAAAAACAACTGTCCGCACCGCAGATTTCAGCCATTGCCAAGGGCACAACCGCAGGCGTGATGAAGGAATACAACCTTAGTGAACGCACAGCCCGCAGGTGGATTGAGAACGCAAAGGAAGAAAAAGCACCTCCCCCGTTCCTGATTCCCCCTGAGAACTCATGAGCATGAGGAAAAATCATATGATTTCGCATGATATTGGACATCCCCCAATGCTAGGGGAGGTGGGTATTCCCCAGCTTACGCCAAGGCAGATTGAGATCATCGGCATTGTTGCACAGGGAAAAAGTGAGAAGCAGACCGCACGGATACTCAGTATCAGTCGCAACACTGTCCACAAGCATATTACAAACGCGCAAGCCAAATTGCGTTTGAACCGTGTGCAATTGATTGTCGCCTTTGCCCAATGGCAGGTGACGGAAGGGAAAGAGCAATGATACTGGGTTTGGTAGTTGTCGTTGTGTTTGTTTTGTTGATTTGGTTTCTGTATGAAGTGCGTACCGCGCCACTTGTAGAAGATGAGGCAGATGAATTGCTACAGCATCTTTATGGGAAAGATGAGCAATGACCATCTTGCTTGCAGTCGGCATTTTGGTGGGCGTGCTTATTGTCGGCTCCATTGTTTTATTGTGGATGTGATGCGCTCGCAGTCCTTTAGGACACTGTACACGCTTTAGGTAATAGCCATACAGTAAGTGGCTATTTACTATTACGGGGAAAGGAAACAAAACTCATGGAACTAGATTTTCAATTCATCGGACAGTTATTGCAGGCGTTGATTCTTGCCGTTGTGCCCGTGCTTGCAGCCGCCGCTGCCAAATGGTTTGTGGATAAGGCTCGCCTTGAACGCGCTCGCCTATCTAATGAGCAGCAATTTGCATTGGATGTATTCATCAAGACTGCAATCTTTGCCGCCGAACAGATGCACGCGAAAAACTACATTGTTGATAAATTGGACTTCGCTACTGCCCGCGTGCAAGATTGGCTGACTGCAAACAAATTGTATGTGGATGCCTATGAAATCCGCGCTCGTATTGAAGCGGCGGTATTCACTGAATTCAACGGCTTTGCTTTGCCGCCTGAATCCGACAACGAATAACCAACCCACGGGGCTGTATGGATTTTGAAAAAGTATTGCAAATTGCATCTATCTTGTTTGGCGTTGGTGGGATCGGTTCGTTTTTGTTGTCTGTACGCCGAACCAAAGCGCAAAATCATTTAGATGTATCAACTGCATGGGAGAAATTCTCAGCCCCGCTTTTGGAGCGTGTCAAATCGCTCGAAGAAAAAACAAGCGAACAAGAAACATTGATCCACGATCTAAATAGCTTTATTGACGATTTGCTTGACTGGAATAAATCGCTTGCAGAACAGGTAATCGAAGCCGGAAAAATCCCTCACCCGTTTGTGAGGCGAAAACGAATTACTACTGAGTACCCGAGAACACAAGAATAATGGATGTACCAAAAAGAAAGGGTGTCACCAATAACCCAGGCGGACGCCCCCCGCGTGGTCGTGCGCTCGCTGAGTTGATGACCGCTCATCTTGCCGAGAAATTCGGCGGGATCGAAGCAAAAGAAATCATCATCAAGCGGGCGATTACTGCGTTAAGAACCGGTGTGCTTGATTTCGGCAATCGTAAACTGAAACTAAGTGCAAAAGATTGGACTGATTTATACAAGTACACTGTTACCCATGTGGATGGACCCGCGAGACAGGAAGTATCAGTTTCACGTAGCGCGGGCGAGGCTGACAATAAGGCATTTTCAATTCCCGCTGAGTTAATCGCGCCGGATTTCTTACAATCGCATAGGGCGATTTATTCAGGCAACTTCACTGAGTTTGTTGAATCGGGCGGGCGCGGCTCTACTAAATCATCATTTGTAGCACTTGAAATTATTGGATTGATTGTCAACAATCCGAACATGCACGCGGTTGCATTGAGGCAGGTAAAAGACACGCTACGGGATTCAGTTTATGCCACACTAATTTGGGCAATTGATATTCTCGGGCTGTCTGATAGCTTCAAATGCACCACCTCCCCCATGGAGATTGAATACATCCCCACGGGGCAGAAAATCTATTTCCGTGGCGCGGATGACCCAGGCAAAATTAAATCAATCAAACCGCAGTTTGGTTACATTGGTATTGTGTGGTTTGAAGAATTAGACCAATACCATGGACCCGAAGCAATCCGTAACATTGAACAGTCTGTGATCCGTGGCGGTGACACTGCATTTATTTTCAAGTCATTCAACCCACCGCAGACGGCAAACAATTGGGCAAATAAATACGTCAAGATTCCCAAGACTTCCCAATACAGGCACCATAGCAATTATCTCAATGTGCCCGTGGAATGGCTGGGCAAGACGTTTATTGACGAAGCCGAGCATTTGAATAATGTCAATCCCACGGCGTATGAGCATGAATATTTGGGCATTGCCAACAACACGGGCGGGGCGGTGTTTACCAACTTGCGCGTTGAGTCAATCACTGATGAGCAAATTAAACAGTTTGATCGTGTATTGCATGGCTTAGATTGGGGCTTTTATCCTGACCCAGCGAGTTATGGAAAGATGCACTACGACGCGGCACGGCGTATTCTGTACATCTTTGGCGAAATGCGCGAATGGAAGAAATCAAACGAGGCGTTGCACACACAACTACTGAGTAGTGGTCTTTATACTGATGTTGATTTACTTATTGCAGACAGCGCCGAACCCAAGAGCGTGCAAGATTTCCGCGCTTATGGCTCCAATTGCCGTGGTGCTGAAAAAGGACCGGATTCGGTCAAGTATTCTATGAAGTGGCTGCAAGGCTTGACCGCTATCATCATTGACCCTGTACGCGCTCCCTACCATGCGCAAGAGTTTGGTGAATACGAATACGAGCGTACAAAAGACGGCGAAATTATCAGCGAATTCCCTGACAAAAACAACCACGCCATTGACGATGTACGGTATGCAACCAATTTGATTTGGCGTCGCAGAGGTGAGTAATGTTTTCAAAAATTTGGCAGTGGATTAGAGAGGCTTGGCAAAAGATGATAGGTACATCAAACGTAAAACAAGCGTTGAATGTTGACGTTGCGTTGTCACCGGACATGGTGAACGCACTGCAAACATGGGCGGCAATGTATATGAACCAATCCCCGTGGCTTGCGGGCAATATGCAATCCATGAATCTGGCGTCCAGTATTGCAAAGGAATTGGCAACATCTGTGACACTGGAAATGGAAGTCAATATCAGCGGCTCGAAGCGGGCTGATTATTTGCAAGAGCAAATCAAACAAATACTCAGTAGTATTCGTATTCAAGCCGAATATGCCGCTGCAAAAGGCGGGTTAATTTTGAAGCCGTACATCAACGGTGACAAAATCACTGTGGACTTTGTGCAAGCCGATCAATTCTACCCTGTGGCGTTTGATGCCAATGGCAAAATCTCAGCGGGTGTATTTTCCGATCAAAAGACAATCGGCGGGTATTACTACACACGTCTTGAATATCATGCGCTCATGGCTGATGGATACCACATTGTAAATACCGCGTGGAAATCGTCAACCAAGGATGTACTTGGTAATCAAATCTTATTGACAGATGTTGCAGATTGGGCAGACATTTTGCCCGAGGCAACTATTACCAACGTCAAAGCGCCATTGTTTGCATATTTCAAAATGCCGCTTGCTAATAACATTGATACATCTTCCCCGCTGGGCGTGAGTATTTATTCCCGTGCGGTTGACCTTATCAAGCAGGCTGACCAGCAATGGACTAACTTTTTATGGGAATTTGAATCCGGTCAACGCGCATTGTACACAGACCCTATGGCGTTTGAAAAAGACCCAACTACACAAAAGCCAAAACTGCCAGACCGCAGGCTTTACAGATTGCTTGACTTGCAAAGCAAAATTGACGGCAAGGGACTGTTTGAGGAATGGACACCTACACTACGCGAGGTGCAAATTCTCAATGGGCTTGATGCCATTTTGCGCCGCATTGAATTTGCGTGTGGATTCAGCTATGGCATTTTGTCCAACCCTGAAGCCGTGGCACTCACGGCAACTGAAATCAAGGCAGGTAAACAACGCTACTACGCCACTGTGACCGATACGCAAAAATCCTTGCAGTCGGCATTGGATGCGTTGATTTATGCCATGGATGTTTGGGCGACGCTGGGCAACCTTGCGCCCGTGGGCACGTATTCCACAACGTACTGGTGGGACGATTCGGTTGTAGCCGATCACGATACGGCATTTACTCAGGACTTGCAGGCGCTTGGGCAGGTCATGAGTAAGGTTGAATTTCGTATGCGGAATTATGGCGAGGATGAAGAAACCGCCCGCAAGATGATTGCCATGATGGACGCTGAGGCAAAGCCAGTGTCATTCTTTGAAAATGCAGGTGTGTAGTGGAAATTGCTGATATTTCCTTTTACCAATACAAATACAGTCCCAATTGGGTTATCAGCCAATTGGTTGACTTTCGGAAAATGGCGACAAAATCTAAAGGCGTCATTATTCGTGCGGGTCAAGGAAGTTGGAAAGATATTGCCTTTGATATTTCTTGGAGAAATGCCAAAGCCGCTGGGTTATTGCGCGGGTCGTATTTTTTCTATGACAGCCGTGTAAATCCTAAACGACAAGCTGAGTTATGGGCGTCCATTCTTGGCAATGACCCTGGCGAGCTAGAGTTATGGATGGACTTTGAAGATAACTACAAAGGCGATTACCACGGGCACAAGCATTGGTATGACTTTGCCGAAAGACTGAAGGCGTTATTACCTGATAAGCAACTAGGCGTGTACACGGGCTATTACTACTGGAAAGAAAACACAAAACCAAGTGACACATACTTTGCACAGTACCCGCTTTGGATTGCTTGGTATGGCGGCGTTCCTAAAATTCCAGCAATTTGGAAAGATTGGTTTATGCACCAATTTACTGACAATGGCGACGGTGCGGCGTGGGGCGTGGCGTCGGGAAACATTGACATTAACACTCGTAAAGGGGAATTGGAAACATCCCCGAGCGTAAATCAAGTAATTATGTCTTTTGGTCAAATTCAAACAACATACAAGGAAAAATAACATGAAATATGAATATGTAAGCACACTGTACAACATGAGTATTCGACCCCTGCCAAACGCAAACAATAGCGCCATTGGTTCTTTGCCCAAAAATGTTATTGGGCGCGGGGATGAAATTTACACAACTCCCACCGGTGACAAGTGGATCAAGATTCTCGAAGGCGGCAATGCCGTTGGTTGGGTTGCTGTCATTCACCTCGGCAAAGTTTATGGAACTGTCACCGAAGTTGACAATACGCCCGATCCTGACCCCGTGCCCGCTGCGGGTTTTCCTGATTCGTTCATCCAGATCAACAACGACCCGAATCACCCTGATTTTGGGAAACGTGCTGAGTACGTGTTTGTGAAGGTGCTTGAATAATGCTGGCGAAGTTTGGCGACATTACTACTGAGTATCAGCAAAAAGTAGCTGTTTTGAATTACCTTGTCCATTTTTCAACATGGGATGAGGAATTGAAAAAAACAGGTGTAGGAAAGTCTCGCCCTACCCTAAATGGTGCGCCATTGCTCAGACCTGGCACAAATAAGATTCTAGCCGGATTGCCTGATGTCTACAGGTACAGAGGCGTGCAGGGAAATAAAGAACCTGAATACATTGAACTTACAAAAGAGCGTCAACATTATCTTTTGTATATCAACGTCACAAAATATAAAAATGTTCGATGGACAAAAGACCAATACTTCCAATGGTTCAACGCTGGCGTAGGTGTATCAGGATTTGCTCAGTCCCTAACAGGTGACTTGACCCATGACAGAAGTCATACCAACTTTATGGGCATGGATAATTGCAAAAATTACCTGACAGGCGAGTTAGACCGTGAAGGGTTGCCGAAATTCTCGAAAATCCTGACAGGACGGGCAAGGCTGAAACTTTACAACGGGATTAGGGAAATAAAAACAATTCCTGGCGTGGGTGCTTGCATTGCCTTTCACGCGATCAACGCAAGTCAAGATTTATGGCAGTGGAATTGGTGGAACAATCCAGAGCTATTTGACCGCCCTTGCATTACGGGGCGTGAAGTGCGATTTGACAAAAATGGAAGTCCATATATTTTTAGGGACGACTTACATTATCCCTATGGCACGTTTAAAGGCGGCTTGATTTTCCCGCTATGGCTGCCGAATAGTGACAAGGGATTTGTTTTAGAGACTTTGACCCGCCCGATGCTTTCAAGCGAAAGTATGGATAAGTTTTCTTAATGCTTACTTCAGAGCAATTTGATTCATTCGTTGAACCAATCATGCGCCTCTACACGGATTATGAAACATCCGTGATTGAAGACATTGCACGGCGGCTCAAAAATCTTGATTTTGCTTCAGCCGCTTGGCAGGTGCAACGCCTCAGTGAGTCGGGAGCGTTGTATAGGGACATCCTGAAGAAACTCTCCAAACTCACCGGACAATCTGAGGCGGCAATTAAGGAAATCTTGACCCGTGCGGGTGTGAAGGCTATCAAATTTGATGACGCGATTTACAAAGCCGCTGGGCTGAATCCGTTGCCATTGAACATGTCACCCGCCATGGTGCAAGCCTTAAAAGCGGCATTGGATAAAACCAATGGGGTAATTAACAACCTGACACAGACCACTGTGTTGAACGCGCAACAGGCATTTATCAAAGCCGCTGATTTAGCTTACTACCAAGTATCAACGGGAGCAATGAGTTATGACCAAGCGATCAAGCAAGCGGTTAAGAAACTCGCCGCCGATGGGTTGGACGTGGTTGATTATGCAAGCGGACACCGTGACAAATTAGATGTTGCCATGCGGCGGGCTGTACTCACAGGCGTAGCACAGACGGCAAACACGTTACAAATAACCCGCGCTGATGAGTTGGGATCTGATTTGGTTGCAGTGTCGGCACATATTGGAGCGCGAAATACTGGCACGGGTCCAGAGAACCACGAACAATGGCAAGGCAAGATTTATAGCCGCTCTGGTACACATCCCAAGTATGCGGATTTTGTAAAATCCACAGGCTATGGCACGGGCGAAGGTTTAGGCGGGTGGAATTGCCGACACAGTTTTTATCCATTTTTTGAGGGGCTGTCTGAAAACGCATACTCACGTAAAGAACTAAATGAGTATGCAAGTAAAACGGTCACATACCAAGGCAAGGAAATTGATTTTTACACAGCTACTCAGTATCAACGGGGTATTGAGCGCAAAATACGCGAGTGGAAACGTCAAGAGGCGGCATTACAAGCCGCGGGGCAGGATGCGTCATTTGAAAGTGGAAAGATCAAGCAGTGGCAAGCAACCATGCGCGATTTTATCAACCAAACAGGGCTTGACCGCCAAAGTGTGCGCGAACAAATTATTATATCCGGTGGTGGAAGTGTTGCACCTGCTGCACCTGTTACACCTATTGCGCCAATAGTGCCAGAGCCGCCAATTGTCAATAATGCGGTTGTGCCTGGCGTACCTGTTAGCAATGCTCTTGACGTTACCGGAATTACAAATAAAACCATGAAAAGCCAAATTGATTTGGCAATGAAAACTATAGACAAAATCCATGGTGATGGTAATTTGCCAACTATTCCAATTTCACAATCTGGCGCGGGTCGCAATTATGGCACATTTAGTTTTGGATGGGATGATAAACCCGTAAAAATCTCAATATCTCCAAAAGGCGACCATCAAGCGTTGACAACATTACATGAGGTGGGTCATTTTATTGATAATGCCGGTGTGTCTAATCGCCGTTGGACAAGTGAAATATATGGTGTTGAAAATAATCGTATTGTAGAGGTTGCGAAAAAATCCGAATGGTGGACAGGTATTGCAGATCGAATTAAAAAGTTTGCTGAATTATCTGACCGTCCTATTTCGATTTCGCCTAAATACGTGCGATATTTACAAGGAAGTAAAGAAGTTTTTGCGCGTGCATATGCTCAATTTATTGCCATGGAATCGGGTGACCCCATACTTATGGCGCAATTACGAAAACTCCAAGAACAGGCATTTTCTACACAATGGAGTGATGAAGATTTCAAGCCAATAGCTGAAGAATTCAGAAAACTATTCAAAGAACGAGGATGGATGTCATGAACTTTACTGAGTATGGGATTGCTAATAATTTAACTGATGAACAATTGATTGAATTCATGAAAACCGAATATGGTTTTGATGAAGAGGATGCGCGGTTACTACTTGCCATTGAACGAGGCGAGGCAGACGGCGATCTTATAAAGGGTGAATAATGTTACCTGAAACCACATTCACCCAACCACTGCAAGGATTTTATGTAGCTGAATTGCCCGCCCGTGATGTCATGCGCGTGGTAATTGGCGATTTACACAGTGGCAGTAATTATGCACTTTTTCTTGACCGTGAATGGCATGGAAGAAATACAAGCCACATTCCCCGCAGTTTGCAAATCAAAATTCGTGCGCATTTGGAAAAGTTCTGTGACGAAATTGCTACAAGGCGCGGGGATAAGAAAATAGAACTTATCCACAACGGTGATGCAATTGATGGCGATCATCACCATAGTGGGGATGTATGCACAATTAACCCGCTTGAACAGGCAGAAATCCACATTGAATTGATGAACGAATTACAGCGGCGTATCGGCTGGCGGCGCGGGGATGAACTGTACTATACCCGTGGTACGCAAGTGCATGTCAACGAAATGGAAACCTACATAGGCAAGGAATTAAACGCCGTGCCAGATGGTGACTTTTTTGTGTGGGATTTGTTGAAGCTGGAAACCAACGGCACAATGTCTTGGTTTGCTCATCATGGACCAACCAAGGGCAAGGGAGCAAACGAGGGTAACGGCATTAGGAACTGGTTACGCAATATCTACATTGACGCATTGAAAGACAAAGAACGATGCCCCGATATTGTGTACACCAACCATGTGCATGACCCTGGGTATGATACTTTTATGCGCCGTGAGAAAATGGAATTCAATCAAGTGCATGGTGTCATTGTTCCATCGTGGCAGGGCAAAACTGCGCACGCGCACAGAGTTGCATCTATGAGTAAAAATAGAATCGGTGGTGTGTATCACAGTATTTTGGCTGATGGTACGATCACAACGCCGCAGTTTTGCGTGATGGATACTGAGTAGTGATATGGCAACGTGTGGTGATTTTCTTCAATTGCAAATGAAAAAGCAACGGGCACGCAAGCCCGAAAGAATTGATGAAATCCGCGCACAGATGCGGGCGCATGTGAAATCATGCCCCGTGTGTTCTGGGCGAGTTGTGGTGTATCGAAAGCCGAGGGGGAGGAAGATACTACTGAGTATCAAAGGGTAAATCAAAAACCGCTTGCACAATGCAGGCGGTTTTTTTATTTAATCCCAATGTACACGCTTTAGGTAATAGGCACGCCCCGCGCATGTGTATATCATTTTCACGTAAGATAACGCAATCCTTTAGGACTGCGTACACCGGCAAGCCCTACCGTGACAGGGGCAAACACAGTTGGAGCGACCAACTCAAAAAGCGTAGTGAAAGGATACAAACAGTATGAAGCGCGAGGAATTAAAGGCACTGAATTTGACTGATGAACAGATTGAAAGCGTAATGGCGCTGAACGGCAAAGCAATTGAAAGCCATAAGACCGCCGCGCAAACCGCACAATCTGAACTCGAAGCGGTAAAAGGTCAACTGACCGAAGCCAACACGACAATTGAAAGTTTCAAGGCAATGAAGCCGGAAGAGCTGAAGGTCGCCGCCGATGAATGGAAAGCCAAGTATGAACAGGCTGAAAAGGATTACGCGGGCAAGTTGGCAAACATGCAGTTTGACACTGAACTTGAAACCGCGCTAGCTGGCGCAAAGGTCAAGAACGCAAAGGCAGCCAAAGCACTACTCAGTACCGATGACCTACGGGATGCCAACGGCAAGTTTATTGCTGAACGCTTCACCGAACAGATCACCAAAATCAAATCCGAAGCTGATTACTTGTTTGAATCCAATGAACCCGCCCCAAAGATTGTCACGGGCGGCGCTAAACCAGCCAGTGCCGATAACACTACTTTTTCAGGTGCTATTCAGGATAGGCTTAAGAAATAAGGAACTTACCCCATGACTATTACTTTGGCAGAAGCCAAACCGCTTTCACAAGACAAACTCACTGGGTTTGTTATTGATGAATTCCGCAAAGACCCGATTCTTGATTCAATGGTCTTTGATAACACTGTGAAACCGCAGGGCGGGGAAACTCTCGCTTATGTGTACAACCGTGTTACCACTCTCCCCACGGCTGCGGGACGTGCGCTCAATAGCGAATACACTCCGCAGGAAACCAAGACCACTGCTTACACTGTGAATTTGAAACCGCTTGGCGGTTCTTTCCAGCTTGATCGCGTGATTATCAATCACGAAAAGCAGGTGTTGGATCATATTCAATTCCAGATTCAGCAAAAGGTTCAGGCAACTCGCGCTTTGTTTGCTGACTGGTTTTTCAATGGCGATTCCGGTGCTACTGGCAGCCTTTCGTTTGATGGCATCAACGATGCGATTACTGGTTCCAGCACTGAAATTACGCCTGGGTCGGCTATTGATCTTTCCACTTCCTCGAACATTGATTCCAATTGGAAATCATTCTTGGATTATCTTCGCAAAATGCGCGCAAAACTTGATGGCGCTCCGACCCTGTACGCCATGAACCGCGATGCTTTTGCTGTATTCCAGTCTGTTATGGATCGCGCCGGTATCAACTTGGCAAGCAAGCAAAATTACGGTGACGAAGTTTTGCAGTGGGGTTCAAGCCTTGTTGTGGCAGTTGGTGACAAACCTGGCACAAGCAACCCGATCATCTCCACTTCAACTGCTACCGCAACCTCTGGGCACACTTCAATTTTTGCTGCTCGCATTGGCTTGGATGGCGTTCATGCCGTTTCGCCTGATGGCTCTTCGCTCGTTGAAGTATTTTTGCCCGATCTGAAAGCCCCTGGCGCTGTCAAGACCGGCGAAGTTGAAATGGTGTCTGCAGTTGCTATCAAAGCAACTCGCTCTGCCGGTGTTCTCCGCAAAGTCAAGATTGCCTAAGTCAGAACCTGTGTGATTTAGAAATGTCAGATATAAGCCGCTTCAAGAATGCTCATGCCAACGAAACCATGCTGATTGTATGTAATGGCGCAAACTTGAAACTGACTCCACCGTATTTGTTTAATTACCCGTCTATTGGATTGAATACTATCCATTTATATAAAGATTGGGTGCCCACATATTACACGGCTGTAGATGTCCGCCTTGCCCAAGAATTTGGCGATAGTATCTTGGAGCGGTTTACAGATATTCCAAAAATCATACCGGATAGACTTTCGTTTTGGGTAAATCAGTCTAAAGCGGATCACTTCTATCAATTTCAAATGCGTCCTGGTTTTTTGTGGTCGCCTAATGATGCTGATAATTTATGGCAAGATGACATTGAAAAAATGACTTTTAGCAATATTGTTCATGTTGCCATAAAAATAGCAGTGTTTATGGGAGCTACAAAAATTCTCATTATCGGCATGGAACACGCACCTGATAAAGGCAAGTCCCATTTTTGGGGCGAAGATGCAAACGGTGTTAATGACGTGCCACTACATGAGTGGTTTGAAGGGTACAAGCAACTTGTAGAAGGTGCAAAAATGCGAAATATTGAAATTGTAAATTTGTCACCTGAAACATATGTGCCCGAAAACATAATTCCACGCGCTAATTGGAAAGATTACATTTAAAAGCCTCAGCATGTCATACGCAAACTACACCCACTACAGCACTGTGTTTCTTGGCAATGCCATTGCTGAGGCTGATTTTCCCCGCTTGGCTTTATTGGCGTCGGCACATATTGACAACATCACATTCAACCGCGCCGCTGCAATCATCACCGCAGATGATCCCGATGCCGATGTTACCGCAATCAAAAACGCCACGTGCGCCATTGCCGAAGAAATCCAACGGCAAGAAAGCACCAATAATGTTGACGGCATTGCCTCCGAGTCACAGGGTAGGTACTCAGTAGTCTATAGTGCCAACTCCAACAGATCCCGCACCAATCAGAAAAAGATTGAAGATGCTGCAAAGTTGTGGCTTAACTCCACTGCATTGATGTTCCCTGGCTTTTCCTACGGCGAGTATGGAAACGAAAGCGACGATGATACCTAACGGGCACATTACGATATATAACCGGTACTTTGTCAGTCGCGTTGAAACCTATCAGCGCACGGTTATTAAGAATGTTGTGTGGGAAGCGACCAAGGCAGTAAGCGGACGGTCTACCGGTGTGCTGGCGTCTAATGTGGCAACTGTGTTTATTCCCATGGCGCGTGGCGCGGATTACCTGAAGCCAAAGGCGTGGCAGGCTCTTGTTACTAAAACCGGTAACTGGACACTGCAAGAGGGTGATGTCATTGTGCGCGGTGAAATCACCGACAACATTACTACTGAGTACAAACTGTCTGACCTCCGTGCCGAATATGACGATGTTGTTGTTATCTCATCCGTTGATGCCATGGATCAAGGCAGCCCCAACGTGCAGCATTGGGAAGTTGGCTGTAAATGAGTAATCATATCCAAATCGAAACGCCCCGAGGCGTGGTTTTGCTTGACGCCAATGGTAAGGCAGAGTTGAAATTCAAAACCAACTTTTCCCCGCGTTGGACAAAGAAATACACCGCCGCGCAAAAGTTTGTTGATTCCGAGGTGTTGCGATACTCAGAACCGTTCACACCGTTGCTCACAGGCACGTTGATTAAGTCCGGTATTCTGGGCACGGTCATTGGCAGCGGTACGGTGTCATGGATTACGCCATATGCAAAACGGCAATATTATCGCGGGCGTAGACCTGGCACACAACAAGCGGGTCCATTGCGCGGGCGGTATTGGTTTGAACGTATGAAGGCAGTACGCGGTGAAACCATTGTCAAGGATGCCAAGAAATTTGCAGGTGATAGGCAATGAGCATAATTAGTGCAATACAGACATACGTAAAAACATATGGCTCATTGGCAACAAACGCGCCGGTGTGGGTTGACTACATTGGCAAAGAACCTACTCAGTACGCAATTTCTCCCCTACCTGGTGCACGGATTGTTGAAACCTATCTTGACAATAGCACTTTGCGAGAATTTCCGTTTGCATTTGAGTTGGTTGAATTTACCAGTGACGATGCGACCCGCCTAGAAAATCTTGGCTTTTTTGAAACCTTTGCAGAGTGGCTTGAAACCCAAAGCAAAGCAGGAACATTGCCGACATTAGCCACAGGGAAAACCGCTGAAAAAATCGAGGCACTTGGCTGGGGATACCTTTTAGACGAAGGTGAATCCGGTACGGGTGTGTATCAAATTCAATGTAAGTTAACCTACTCCCAAGTAGCACCATAGTTAGGAGAAAACATTATGGCTGAAACAAAAATCAAAAGAAGTAAGTTTGCTCTTTTCATTGACACCACGCCTGCATCTAGTCCAACTTGGTCATTGATCGGTACCGGTTTTACAACTGGCACGGTCAATTACAATCCCGAGGTAACTACTGAGGGATACATTCACCAAGACAACAAAACTGCAACCGTGGAAAGCTACGCCCCCACCATTCAGATTGAGGGCAAAGCGATCAATGAGCAAGCTGTTTTTGAGTTTATCGACAATTTGCGCCGCACCCGTGCCGTGGGTAGCGCCGCTGAAACCGATATTCTCATGGTGTACGAATACGAAACCCCTGTGAGCACCGATCAATACCCTGCTGAGTTGCAGCCTGTCACTATTGCCATTGAAACCTTTGGCGGTGATGCGGTGACAACTTTGCAGCACTCATTCACGATCCATTTCCGTGGCGATCCCACAACTGGCTTGTATGACGTGTCTGGTAATTCCTTCGCCTAATCACACAAAGCCCGTATCAGAAATGGTACGGGCATGAGGTTTTATGACCCAATCCCTGACTATTGACACTGGCGTAATTCGGCTTGCGATCAACAACGATGAATCGCGGGTGATTGCCTTCAATCCCAATGACGCGATTTTTGCCGAGAAATTTTATAAGATGCTTGGCACGTTGCAGTCCCGCTTTACTGAGTATCGAAAACAAGCCGAGGTCGTTGAATCAAAACAGGAAGCCGACGCAAACGGTATCCCTTTAAACACTGGCGAGCGCATTGAACTAATGAAAGAAATCTGCCTTTTCGCCCGTGGGCAAATTGATGAATTATTCGGTGCCGGCACATCCCAAAAGGTTTTTGAAGATACTCTCAGTATTGAATCTATTATTCAATTCTTCGATGGTGTAAAACCGTTTGTGCAAAGTGCCCGCGCCGATAAGGTTGCAAAGTACACCAATAAAACCTATCCAAAGCGCAAATGAACATCCTCACAGATGCCCCGCCTGAGACGGTTGAAATCAATACTACTGAGTATCGACTCAATACAGACTTTCGGGCGTGTCTCAAAATCATCATGGCGTTTGAGGATAACGAACTCACGCCACAAGAGAAGCAATTGATCTTGTTGGGTAACTTGTACTCAGTAGTGCCAAATGACCTAAACGCCGCACTTGACCGTGCCAACTGGTTTTTGAACGGCGGCAAAGAAACTACACCGGACGAAGTTACACCAACTCATATACGTGTGTATTCCTTTGCAAAAGACGGCAACTTTATTTATGCCGCATTTCGACAAACGCACGGGATTGACTTGGCAACTGCGCAACTTCATTGGTGGACGTTCCTGGCACTTTTTATGGACCTTGGGCAAGACACAACATTTTGCCAATTGACCGCACTCCGCAAGCGTTTGAAAACAGGCAAGGCAAGCAAAGAAGAGCAAGCCGCCGCGCATGAAATGGGCGAAATGGTTGATATACCCGATGTTGATGACCGAACACTTAGCGAAAAAGAAGCTGAAAACGAATTCTTAAGAAAGTTTTACGAGCTAAAGGAAAAACGCAATGGGCTATGATGGCAGTATCAATATTGATACAAAGATAAATACATCTGGCATGAATAAAGGCACGAAATCAATTAGTGCCTCTCTTAAGGGCGTGCTTTCTTCCGTTATGGCAGTTGCCAAAACCATGGCGGCGGTATTTATCGGTGGCTCAATTATCAACGGCATTAAGTCATTGATTGGGCAATTCGATATTATGGGGTCGTCCATTGGGGCAAGCGTTAAGTCATTATTTACGTCATTTGACGCACTAAAGGGTGCGTTTGTCAATCTGCTATTGACCGCGCTTGCGCCACTTATCCCCTACGTCATAACCTTTGTGCAATGGCTGACACAGTTATTTACCATTGTCACGCAAATCATCGGCGCGTTGTTTGGTGTAAAAGCTGGATTCGGCGGCGTGGCAAGTGCGGCGGGTGTGGCAGGCAAGGCAACCAAAAAAGCGGCAAAAGATGCAGCAGGCGCATTGGCGGCGTTTGACCAAATCAATGTTTTGCAAACTCAAAAAGACGACCCAGACGCGGGCGGCGGTGGTGGTGCAGGTGGTGGGTTATCCGTGCCCGCTGTTGATCCCATATCACCTGAATTGCTTGCCAAGTTGGAAGATTTCAAAGCGCGTGCGGGTGAGTTTTTCAAGCCACTTACTGAAGCACTCGGGCGGCTCTATGAATCGCTTAAGCCTTTGGGTCAAACCATTTGGGCGGGCTTGCAGTGGGCTTGGGAAAATATTCTTGTACCGTTGGGTACTTGGGTAGTGACTGACCTCTTGCCCGCGTTTTTGGATTTGCTCGCAGGTGCGTTGGATGTGCTCAATGAGGTATTGATAGCACTTGCCCCATTGTGGCAAGAGTTTTTTGATAACTTCCTGAAGCCACTGGCAGAATGGGCGGGTGGGAAGATTATCGAATTCCTTGATTGGCTTGCAATCAAACTTGGTGAATTGGCGACATGGATTAAAGAAAATCCTGAAAAATTCCGCGAGTTTGTCACGGTCATTGGAATTCTTTTGATTTCTATTCTTGCGTTTTTCGCCACAGTTGCATTGTTTACATCTGGCATTGCCGCGCTGACTACCGCAGGATTTGCGGCAATCATTGCGTTCATTATCTTGGTAATAGCCAATTGGGAAAACTTGGGAAACACCATTCAACAAATCGGCTTCATTGTTGGCTTTTACATTTCTCAAATGGGCGAAAATATCAAGCAAGGATTTTTCACAGCATTGGATGCCGTCAAGTCTAGGTTTGAATCCATCTTCACGGGTATTCAAAACTTTGTCAAAGGCGCGATCAATTCCATTATTGGGTACATTAACACCATGATTTCAAACGTGGTCAATGGCATTAACGGCTTGATTGGCAGCTTCAATACAGTTGGTAGCCTTGTACCTGGCTTCAGCGCGGTTGCCACAGTATCAGCGCCACAGATCCCACGATTGGCAACGGGCGCGGTTATCCCGCCGAACAGTGAATTTTTAGCCATGCTGGGCGACCAGAAAAGCGGTACGAACATCGAAGCCCCAGCGGATTTGATTCGTCAAATTATCCGCGAGGAATTGGGCGGCAATGCCGGCGGCTCTCAAAATATCAACATTACATTTGGCGGCACAATGGGCGAGTTGGTACGTGCTTTAAAACCGCACATTGACCAAGAGAATCAGCGCGTTGGACCGTCATTCATTCAGAGTGGAGCGAATATCTAATGACCATTGTGATTGACAGCACCACGTTTGATATTCCCGTGATTGCCATTAAGCGCAAAGCAGAGTTTTTGGACAAATTCGCAGAGCGCACAGAGGACGGCATTTTGCACCGTGAGTTGATCGGCGTGTATTTCAATTACTCGTTGGAATTTGGGCGCACAACCAATACTACTGAGTACGCGTCTCTTTTCGAGAAACTCACCGAGCCGGTGGAATTCCACACGGTAACGGTGCCAGATGTTGACGCTATACCTTTGACATTCACAGCTTACTTTGCGGGTGTCGCTGATGAAATCCGCAAGGACACTACAGCTAAAACTTTTTGGAAAAATCTCACTGTGAATTTTATTGCCAAGGAACCCACAAGGACACCATGAAAAAAATTGCATGGATTTATGCAATTATTGCGTTGACATTTTTGATTTTGCCAATACCCATGCCTGGCACAAAAGGGGTTTATAACTCTGTGTCAAATCTGTATTGGTGCAGTGACCATTTTTCATGTCTGCATGAAAAAGCGCACCAAATGGACAGAAATCAAAATTGGATAAGCCGTACAGACGCATGGGCAAACGAATTGCATTTATATGTGCTTGTTCAATCTCGGATTGACAAAGTTGATCCGTATGTAATAGAAATTCTGTCCAGTTTTTTGAATTATCGCCACAAGTTTTATTATGTTTTCAATGACCCGAGCGCGGAATTGTACGCAAATATATATGCTATGTCTGATGGAACAAGAGAAAAAATGCCGGATAGCTTAGAGCCGTTTTATTTATGGGATAACACCAATGACTAAAACAACTCCAGTGTTTATATTGCGGTACGGTGATAGCGTTGCCATGAAAGATGGTAGTGCCTTTGCATCTGCCAATACTCATGTTGCATCTGATTTAACCAGCTTAGTCAATGGTGATGGAAACAAGCATTTATTGTATGCCACATTTGAGCCTGACAGTTGGTTACTTGATGGACGGCATAAACTTATCCCCGCCTCATCTACAAAGGTAGGTTTTGTCAGTGATGTTATCAGTGATTCAAACGGGGAATTTAGCGACACTGTTTTATTGATAATTACATTAGATACAACATACACTTTTGAACAATTAATGCGTTTTAGTTTTTCTGAAATTTCGGGCGATTATTGCACATCATTAAAAATAGAATATCGAAACGCGTCTAATGTTCTGATTGACGATCAAACATACAACCCCACCACATACGAATACAGGGCAGAATTATCAACAAAGCCTATTGCAAACGTAAAATATATTTATGTATATTTTTATGCTACCAATCGCCCGTATCGGCATTTGCGCCTATTAGACATTGGATTTGACGAAATTTTATTCCGTGGCAATGAGATCAAGTCCGCGTCAATCGTGGAAGAAATCAGCCGGTATTCTACAGAGCTAAAATCAAACTCGCTCGAAGTTTCTTTGTTTTCACCCAGCGGTGAATTCTCAGTAGTTAGCACAACCGGCATGTTTGCGGGATTGGAAGAAAATCAGCCCGCCGATATGTACGAAGAAATTGACGGTGTGACTAACTACATGGGCAGGTTTTATCTGAACAATTTCAATAGTCCAACGCCCAATAAAATGAATTTATCTTTGAAGGATGGTATTTCATTACTTGACAAGCCTAAATATCTTGGAGGTTTTTGGAACTTTGATTTAATTGGAACTGAAGAAATATATTCAGATGATTTAATTGCAGAAATAATGAGCGCCGCTGATTTGGATTATGAACTTGATGTTGAATTAGAAAACATTGAAATGAACGGTATTTTACATATCGGATCATGCAGAAAAGCATTGCAACAAGTTTTGTTTTCACTTGGCGCTTATGCAACTTGCTCACGGTCTAATAAAGTCTTAATTCACAAAGCCCAATTATCAACAGATATTATTGCGCCTGATTACGAAATAGATTCAACTCAAAAAAGCATTGTGCAATCAGTTGATTTAAAGCCACTTATTACAAGTTTGGATTTGTATTATTCTGAATATGCAGTAGAGGAAAGTGCATATTTGGGTGATGGAAATTACACAAATATAAAAAAATTTTTTGACGGAAATTTAGCTTTAGGAACTCATATAATTGATTTGTACCCTGATATTGCATACAATTTTATTGGTAGTGGGGGAGCTACGGCGGTAGTATCAATAAACTCAACATCTACTGCAAGGGGCACGTATTTATTATTAACTTGCACAACTGCCGGAACTTGGAATTATTCTATTTTTGGATTTGTGCGTGGTAAAAAATGGGCGCATACTGTATCACTTGCGGGTGTTACCGACAAAAATAAAATAACTATAAAAGACGGTGAATTCATTAGTGTGCATAATTATTCAAATCTTGCAGATGAGTTATTTGATTACTTCCAAGAGCGATATGCAAAAAAAATAAGACTTTACGCAACACCTATCAAGCCAGGTGATTCTGTTTTGGTTGATACCTACGATGGAAAGCAAATTCAAGGCATTGTAGAAAAGGTAAGTACCAACCTATCCAGCGGCTTTATTTCAGACGTTGAAATTATTGGAGTGTTGCTATGAGTTACATCACAGCGGTTAAAGATCGCACATTAGCCGACATTGCTGCACGAAATAGTAAGGCTTATTTCAATGTTGCCGATTGGACGCGCATTAAGAACAACGAACAGGTTACAAGAAACCTAGCCGAAATACTACTCAGTATTAGTGTGTCGGCTACTACCATTGGCGACGTAGAGACAACGAATATTCCAACAGCATCTATTTTGAATGCGCTTTTGACCAACATTGAAAACTTACGTCTCGCGGTTGCCGGTGAGTCTATTCCTGGCACGGATACCGAAATCAAAGACGATTGGGGCAGTGGCATATCCAGCACAACCCCCACATGGCAAGATGCAAACCTTTGGGAAAGCACCATTGATGCAATTTGGGTTTATATCAACGGCGCAATTTATGACAACTGCCCAACACTGACAGTTGATTTGACTGTCACAAATGGCAATCAGCAAATTTATATTGATTGTTTAGATGCCAATAGTTACAACATTGATTTGCAAGGTAACGCGGCGCTTTACATTATTTAGGAGAACAATGGCAAAATTAACTATGCAAGAGGAAGCAAGTGCACCCAGCACGCCTGGCAGTGGAAAGTGGGTTGCATATTTCAAATCTCTCGGATTGTTTTTTAAGGACGATACGGGCACCGAATTTGGACCCGTAGGAGGCGCGGGCGCAAATGGCTATATTCAAGAGAACTCAGCGCAATTGCTTTATGTAGGTAATCAAGCCTACTCAGTGCTACCTAGCACTGTAGATGTAAATGGAACACTACTTACATGGGCATCAAACATAGCCCGCACAAGTTTGTCATTGTCGGCAAACACTCTCTACAATGTGTATTTGTATTCAAGCTCTGGCACTGCCGCAGTTGAAGAAAGCACCACGGCACCGGTTTGGGATTCAACATTAAACGCCTATAAAAAGACAGGTGACGCAACCCGCCGATGGATTGGGTATTTGTCAACAGATGCAAGTGGATATATCCGAAAATTTGTCCATGTGCTATGCGGCGGGCGTGTTTCTGAGATAATTTTTGTTGACGGATCGGTAACGGGCAAATCAGTTGTAAATGGTGGAACCACTACCGGCTCTTGGGCTTCATTTTCGCTTTCGCCATTTGTGCCCGTTCCAGCTTCACATTATTATGGTATTGCTAAGTTGGTTGGAACAGCAGCAAATGATGACGCAACAATTGGCATTAGTCCAATTGATTTAAGCTCTGCCGCTGGAAACCTTGCTCCATTTGTAGTACGTGCCGATAATGACGTAGCAGCAGCAAGTATCTTTTTTGGTACAACCATGTTGCCAATTTCAACGGCACAAACTAATTATTACCGCATTGCCCATGTTGTAGGAACGGGATCAAGCCTTGTTTTGCAGGTGCATGGAGCAAGATTTTTAAGATAAATTATCCACAGGTGAGGCGTATTTGTGCGCGTCCTGTAGGTCACTTTGCACAATGTTTAGATACCGTGTGACCATATCCATTGTAGAGTGACCAAGTAAGCGTTTTAAGGTAAATACGTCGCCTCGGTTGCGAAGATACATGATTGCAAATGTATGCCTGAATCGGTGCGGGTGTACATTTGCAACACCGGCGTTTTTTCCAATGGCACGAAGTAACAGCCGAATCGAGGACCCGCGTAATTCAAACAGCGGTTGATCTAATTTGTTTTGCGCCTGACGCTTGGCAATATATTTCCAAACCGCTTGGCGAGATTTTGCGCCCAGATACACGGTACGGGATTTGGTTTTTTGCCCGCTGCGAAATGGTCTGACATAAACCTCGCCATTGTCTAAATTCACATCACCAATGGTAAGCCGTGACAATTCCCCCACGCGTAGACCGGTATCAAGTAGCATCATAATTATGGATAAATCCCTGTCACCATTGGGGCGTTTTATTTTGTACCGGCGCCCATTAGATTTGACAACATCGGTTTGTGTCGATGAAGTAATTAGTTTCTTGATTTCATCTGGTGTAAATGTTTGCCTTGAAACACCAAGATAATCCGCAAGGTCTGTTTGCGTTAATTCCCTAGCTTCTAACTCTTTTAATAGCCATGTAGCGAAGTCAGCCATCTTTGATATTTTGTCATAAATCCTTTGAAAATTGGTATGTCAATTTGTCAAATAAACCCTTGACAAAAAGTACCTTATGCATATAATCAGCCTTGTCAGTGGCAAATTTACAAAATGACAATCTTTACTGACAATCGGAGAAAACAAAAATGATTAACCTGCCATTCAACACAAGTATTGCTTTTGGAAAAAAAGACCGGAAATATGGATACAAACTGATTTTCGCCATATTTCGACCTGGATTTGTTCTTACTCTTGATAAATGGGGATTGATTGAAATTCGCAAAGGCTACGATCTTCACCTTGCTTATCAATTCCGGATTTGTAATTTCAAACTCGCAAAATAACGCACCGAAGGAACCCACATGACCGAAGAAAAAGAATTCACCAAAGTCCACGCCGAAGTGCCAGTAGCCCGCGAAATCAAGGCGATTGCCGCCATGCAAGGCAAGCACGTGTATCAGGTCGTTGAAGAAATGCTTGAAACCTACAAAGCGGCTGCCGTGGAAACTCTGCCCGCTCCCAAGGGCGGCAAAAAAGTAAAGGTAGTAAAAGCGACGCGTGTTCATTAGCCCATTATCTACTGAGTATCGTTTTTTGTCAGAACTTGGTGCCCCATGAGACTTATTGTTTTAGCCGTAATTCTACTGATTTTGCTGATCTTTGCTCTAATTTTGCAACTATGGCAACCGCTGTAATTATCCTCTCTGTACTTTGTACCTTGTTTCTTTTGCTTGAAATTGCTCGGCATGTAAAGCGCATGAGCGAATTAGAGAAACGCCTTAAGGCTCTTGAAGATGCAAACCGTAAACGGATGCCATACCAAAGCCAAGAGGAATTGATCGACGCAATGACCGCAATCAGCTTGTATTTGCAAGAGCGAAAGATACAAGACACGTTTATTGAGAACGCCGCAGGGCATATCACAAACGCCCTAGCCGTTGGAACGAAGCGAGAACAGGAGAAATAAACAATGGCACTTGACACCCGCGCAATTTTGAAACTACCGCAAGTATCCACCCCCCGAGTGCGTGAGTTGCAATGGGGCATGGATTGGTGGAAAGCGCAATACGAACAGGCTAAAGCTGATGAAGCAATCGCTTGGAAATTGTATGACGATGCCATTGAAAACAATGACCCCATTGAAGAAAAGAACGCCATTTTCATTGCCTGCAAACTTTTTGAAGCCGCGCGAATTGACGCGTATCACTTATGGCAAGAAACCAAGCGGCAATATTTGGAACTGATGAATTAGTCCACTACTGAGTAGTGACTAGAAAGGAGAGCCATGACTGAACCCAACCCGCAAGTTGTTGAAGCCAATCATCTTGTAAATGATGCCCTTCAACAGAGTGACACCGGCACTGCCAACACTATGTTGGAGCAAGCCGCCGAATTGTACGAAAACGCCGGTTTGCCCGATGAAGCAGCCGACGCCCGCGATCTGCAAAAGTAATTTGGACGACCTCCAAAAAACACAATCTCTCAAATCTTTCAATTGAAAAGGAAATCCAAAACACATGACTACTGTAAATCAACTCACCCCCATCGAAGCCGACGCCACAGAATTTGACCCGTTTGCCGCTGCTACCGAAGCACAGGTCCGCACGTTTGACCTGTTCGGCATGGTCGAAATCTCCGCTTGGGCGTGTCACCTTGAAAAAGGCGCGGGCAAGATCCCGTTTGACCCAGGCAATCCCAGCCACAAGCGCATGACCGCAATTGACGTGTTCATTCAGGCTTTGCCTGAGATTGATGTCAAGTATCAAAACTCTTTGGAATGCCATTGGCTTGCTGAGAACCAAACTTGGGTGAAGATCACCCTTCCATCCATCAAGGATGCCTTTCAGAAATCCACAGGGCAGGAACTCGGCTCTGTGAAGCAGATCAACGGCATGTATGCGCGTGTGGCGCGTGTGGACTCGCTGGATAAAAAGTACAGCAAAAAGGACGATGCTGGCAACCTCACCGGTGAAATGGTCACACCCAAGACTTTCAAATTCGTGGAATTCTACGCCGATGAAGATGCGTGCCGCGCTGCTTACGTCGCCGCAGGTGGTCAAGCCATGGGCACTAGCTCCGCTGTTGCACCGTCGCAAGAACAGTCTGACAAAAACGCGGCAATGGCTTTTCTGCCTGTGATCGTCAAAAACGCGCTGAGTGGCAAGAACCTGAAAATCAGTGACGATTGGAAAGCCGCCGTCAACACCGCGCTTGCTCAGTACCCGATGGTGGTCAAGCATTTCAACGCTGAATCGCCGGAAGTTGCCAACTACGCGTTGCCGTTGCTTGGAGCGTAACCAATGAACATGGTCATTGCTACCACTCGCTTGGATGTAACCCCCGTGCCGTTTATCAATCCAATCACAAGTAGGGTTGACATGATGCCACTGGCAATGGTGCAAGCGTATGTACCTTACGCGTCTCACCTGAACTTGGAAGAGGCGGCGAAAGTGGCGGCGATCCGTGATGAGGAAAACGCAAACACGTTACTACTCAGTATCAATCAATTCAACTTGTTCGCACCCTCTCCTGAAGGGTGCGAACATGATGAACTCAGCGTAGAAGCCCCATTGCGCTGATGCCAGATCAATGGTTGGCAGGTTGTACCTCCTCCAGCAATCTGCCAACCGAAGGAAGCAATTATGTATCGAATTATTGAACTGCAAGCACTTATTGAAACACTTGAAAGCGATTTGCAAAATCGACCACGCGCAAAGGAATTTGCCAGTGATTTCACCCGCGAAATGATGCAGAAAACACTTGACGATGCAAAAGCGGAATTGAAGCAATTACAAGGATAAGCACCATGACACAAATCACAGCAATCATGATCGATAGCCGCGAGCCAGAATCAATCAAAAAACTCACATTCGGCGGAATTCCAACCACCGTGACCATGTTGGAAACTGGCGACATCTACGCGGTTACAGATGACGGTCACACGCTGGTAATTGAGCGAAAAACACAAGATGATTTCTTAAACACGCTCAAAGATGAACGGCTATTTCCCCAACTCGCCCGCATGGTAGAGAAGCGTAACGCACAAATTGCCGCTGGCGAGCCTGTCACAGAATGGGCATACCTAGTCATTGAAGAACCATTCACAGCGGATCGGGCGGGCAAAGTGATTACCTCTCGCGGTGTCACTGGTTGGACATGGGCAAGCCTACAGGGAACACTACTGAGTATCCAAGAACTCGGCGTGATGGTGGTTTATGCCAATGGCGCATTGGATTATCAAGAGTGCGTTTTACGAATCGGGCGGCGCAATCGTGATTCACAGATGCGCGTGATGCCCGCGAAAGTGCCAAACGTATTGGGTGCGGCTGAAGTAATTTTGACTTCCTTCCCTGGTATCGGCATTGAACGAGTGCATGAATTATTGGAATGGTCCGGTCACAACGTAGCTCACGCACTGATTGGACTCACTGACATGGAAATCAAATCACCCGTGGGGCTGGCGATGCGCCGAAAACTACGGGATGTGATTGGATTGCAAGACGGCGAAAATCTTGAATTGACGTACACACCAAAAGGAGAATAAAACAAATGGCACAAAATAAAACACCCACCGAAATTATCCCCGCGCCACAGTCCGCACCATTGGCAATCACAGCGGCAACCCGTGAGTTGACACCCGCGATCTGGCGCATGATTGGCGAACTTGCACCCGTGATGTACAAGGCACGTTTGTTCAACATGACCTCACCCGAGCAAGCAGCGGCAATCATGCTGAAGGGCTACGAGTTGGGATTGTCCACTACAGCTAGTTTTGAATTCGTGCAAGTGATTCAGGGCAAGCCTGCATTGTCACCACGTGGCGCAATGGCATTGCTACTCAGTAGCTCTCTTGTCAAGGGCGTGACCATGACCCGCCTTGAAGATAAGGGCAAATTCATTGGCTACGAGTGCCGCATGGAACGCGTCAACGGCTTTAGCTTCACAGGGCGTTTTACTTTGGAAGATGCCAACCGTGCCGGTCTTATGCGCCCTGATAGTGGCTGGGCAAAGTACCCCGAGAATATGTGCCTTTGGCGTGCCGTTGGCTTTGCCGCTGATGTCGTTTTCCCTGATGTCACCGCTGGCATGACCACGTTGATGAAAGCGCCGGAAATGTACGGTGTGGCGCTCACCGAAGGCGGGGATGTGGTCGATGTGACACCGGCAACGGTAAATGTTGATCCACTGCAAGAATTGCTTGCTCAATACAGCGCTGAGAAGATTTTGGAAGTGTACGGCGATATGCCGATTACGCCCGAGCAGATCGAAGCGGCGCGTGTGAAGTTGGAACAGGCGAGTACTCAGTAGTAAGTTGCGAGCGGTTGAGTATGGCGGCTCACCGGCACGAAGCCGGAAACGTGGGTTCAAATCCCACCCGCTCGAATTGCACGACCCTGAACATTGACAATTCGGACAGCACAGGGCAAGCGCATAATGAGCGCAAGCACTGGACGATACATACCATCATTCAATTTTGAATGGTGGAAGAGAGTAACGCAAGGGTAAATCTAGGAGGTGTTTTCATTCACCTACTCCGAGCCTGATGTGTTTTTTTACCTAGGTTTTTTGCACATCCGTTACTCTCTTCCACTCTTCAGAGTGGATGCAAGCGGCGAAAGCCGAAACCAATGCACTTGCGGAATTCAGTGTGCCCGTAGTAAGTCCCCCGCCGTGTATGTGCCAAGTGTACATCAAGTCGAGTGCAGCGCGAGCGATTAGCCGAGCGGCGGGGTATCTCTCAAATACACCGGTGATTGTATCCTTTTCACGGATGCCGCGTTGTTCACACCGTTGTAGACCAAGTGCCAAACCGAACTGAAACGATAGGAACGGGGAGGCATTGCCGAATTTGAGTATGGCGGCTCACCGGTTGTATCCGGCGCACACAGGTTCAAATCCTGTATTCGGCTCTCACCCAGCAATGGGTCATTTTTCAAGCTGTAATGCCTACGCATAGGAGTATCAGCCCGCTTAGTAAAAAAAGGAAATTTTTATAAGCAACCCCAAACGGGCATTACAGCAAGATGCAATTATTCGGAAGTTTATAAAAAATCACGGAGGTATAAAAATGATAACTGTAGCATCACCGAAACAATTACCCGCCGATCCTTTGCGCACGGTGCTTGTGAAAGACGAAGCCGAGGCAAAGAGTAAAGCTACCGAGTACCGATCAACGTGGTTTTTCCAGTGTGGCAAAATCGCGTACCTGTATATTCTAAATTCGGAATGGGAAGAAAAGCAGAGGACAAAATGAGTACAACAACAAAATGCACGTGTGGGCATTTGATTTCAGATCATTCCTATAGTGAGGAATATTCCGGATGTGACAAATGCCAATGCACACTTAATTTGGGCGAGTTGATTGACAAGTACGCAAAAGAAGTTGCAGACCGCACAGAGCAAAATTTGAAAGATATGAAAGAAATCAAATTAATTGAAGCCAACTATGACGCGCTTCAATCTCCCATGCCCTGTGGACACCTTGCCCGCTATGCGGTGAATGGGGAGGATGGTACTCAGTATTGTTGTATGTGTCTTGCCGAGCAATTGGCTAAGGATATTGAAGATATTTATGCAGATTATGGGACTTAACTTATGAACACACAAATTATCCAAGGCTCCATGAGCGCCATTGCCCAACAGTCAGGCAAATCCATTGCAGAAACATTCATCAATGCCAACGCGATAATCATTGTCGATACGTCGGGCAGTATGCACCAAACCGATTCCCGCGGTGGAAAATCTCGCTACGATGTCGCGTGTGCCGAATTGAAACACCTGCAAGGGTCATTGCCTGGCAAGTTAGCACTACTGAGTTTCAGCGACGATGTGCAATTTTGCCCCAGCGGTGTACCGTTTGACTTTGGCGGCGGTACGGATCTCGCAAAGGCTTTGAAGTTTGCCAAGGTTGCCGATTTGTCCAGTGGCATGAGGTTTATTGTCATTTCCGACGGCGAACCCAACGATGAAAGCGAAGCCCTGAAGGTTGCTAAGACCTACCGAAACCGCATTGATACCATCTTTGTTGGACCCGAGGGCGGCAGCGGGCAATCTTTTTTGAACCAACTTGCCAAAGCATTCGGCGGGCAGGGCGTTACCGCAGACCGTGTGAAAGAACTGGCACAAACTACACAGAAACTATTGGCAGCGTAGGTGAAACATGAATGAAGATATTACTAATTTCCCGCTTTCATGGCCATTTGGATGGGAGCGAACAAATCAATACCAACGTAAGCAATCACAATTTGGACGCCATAGCATTATCAGTAGTGCGCGAATTTTAGAAAATGAAATTCGCTTAATGCACGGGCGACACATGATTATTTCAACAAATTTACGTGTCCGCAATGATGGAATTCCGTACAGCGCACAAAAGCAACCTGACGATTCGGGTGTTGCTGTGTATTTTGATTGGAAAAACAAACCCATTGTTTTTGCTTGCGATAAATACCGAACTGTTGAAGATAATCTTTGGGCGATTGTGAAGCACATTGAAGCATTGCGCGGGCAGGAACGTTGGGGCGTCGGTTCACTTGACCAAGCATTTGCAGGTTATGCGGCATTGCCTGACCCAAATCAAAAACAGTGGCAGGAAGTTTTGAATGTTGCCAAAACTGCGACCAATGAAGAAATTAGATACGCTTATTTGCAACTGGCAAAACAATACCATCCTGACGCTGGCGGTGATGCGCTGATGTTCGACCAAATTCAAAAAGCCTATGATTTGGCAACAGGAAAAAGTAAATGACCGCACCCAACACCACACCACAATACACACCACCGCCAATGGCGCAAGCCATACCCGCGCCACAAATCAAAACCAAAACACCGGATGATTCCGAACTCGCCGCCCGTTGGGTTGCGCAAAATAAAAACGCCGCGTATGGGCTTGGGGAATGGCGCAAATATGACAATGGCATTTGGGAGCCGGTTGACCGTGACGCGATCAAGCAGGAAATGAAAGCGGTGCTTGACCGTGCCCGCGTGGATGGTGTACGCCCCAGCGCGGGGCAGCTTGCCAGTGTTATGGAACTCGCTCGCGTTGATGTTGCCATTGCATCTGACAGGTGGAACGCCAATACTGAGTATCTGCCTTGCGCCAATGGTATCTTGCATATTCCAACGAAAACATTATTCCCCCACACACCGGACATTTACGCAACCACGCGGTTGGATTTCGATTATGACCCCACGGCAACATGCCCCAATTTTTTACACGCGCTCGAAGTGATACCGGACGCCGCTGAATTCTTACAGGAATTCTCAGGGTACGCACTCACGCCGGATGTACGGCATGAAATCGCGGTATGGATGCAAGGACCGCCTGGATCTGGCAAATCCACGGTACTGGCAGGGCTTCAGGCAATGCTTGGAGCGCGTACCGGATTACTAGGCTTGCGTGACATTGAACGCTCACGTTTTGCGCTTGCCAATTTGCCTGGGAAAACGCTTGTTGTCTCTACTGAGCAACCAGACAATTATATTGCCGCGTCGGATACGTTGAACGCGATTATCTCAGGCGAGCCAATCACCGTGGAGCAAAAATTCAAAGAGGCGATCACCGTCACGCCCCGAGCAAAGGTAATTTGGGCAATGAACAACCTGCCCCGTGTCAATGATGCGAACAATGGACTCATGCGCCGCGTGAAGATTATCAAATTCCCTGCATTAGAAGAATCGCACCGTGACCCCGATCTAAAAGACAAAATCATGCAAGAGGGCGCGGGTATTCTCAATTGGGCATTGATCGGGCTGGATCGGTTGCTACTCCGTGGTGGGTTTGCTATTCCCAAATCCATACAGGAAGCAACCAAGGAGTTCCAAGAAAAGAACGACATCCCCATGATATTTTTGCAGGATGTCAATGCGACCATTGACCTGCTTGATCCCGATTGCTGCGAACAATCGCAAACGCTGTATGACCGTTACAACGATTGGTGCCGACGTAATAACCATAAGCCACTGTCAAACGTAAAGGTTGCCGATGAGTGGAAGCGCTTGGGATTTGAGAAGAAAAAAATCCGTGGCGTGTTCTACTGGCAGGGCGTGCAAATTCCCGCGCCTGGGGTTGGGGTGGTGCCGTGAGAAATAATACTAAGTATCTCCCTGAAACGCGCCCAAATCTAACAGATTACAGAATTTATATCGACGTGCTGCTTGAACGACTGAACCGCGATTCTGTGTATAAGATGTCTGTTACAGATTTGATTAAGTTGCTTATCGAAAAGGCAATGAAAGAATACTGCCCCGATGTCGTTCTAAAACCAAAGCGGAAACGATACGAAACGTGGAGGTTTTAGATTAATAAAAAGATGTACACGCAGGTCAAACACTAGTTAGACCCCTTCGTGCGCGGTCAAAGGTAATCAAATGACAAAAGTTTTCGATGATAAATCACGGGTACAACTAGCGTCAAGATTGTTTGGCGATAATCTTGAATATAGCGGCATGGCTGTATCTCAAATGACAGTCAGAAAAATCACCGTTTCTTTTGCCCGTGAATATATCTCTACCTATCACTACACAAAAACTATGCCAGATAGCACCATGCACTGCTTTGCTGGTTACTATGGCGAAGCACTTGCAGGTATTATCGTTTTTGGCATGGGAAGCGGCAAAAATCAATATACTGCGCTTGTGCCTGAAATTCAGAATGGCGAATATTTAGAACTCACCCGCCTATGGTCTCCCGACAACATGCCACACAACACAGAAAGTAAATTGATTATGAAAAGTATTTCCATGTTACCAAAGGAAATAAAACTCATTGTATCTTTTGCCGACCCAAGCAGAAACCATGCAGGTACTATTTACCAAGCAACAAATTTTTACTATTGCGGAATGAGCGCAGGCGGTAAAGTTCTCGTCACAAGTGATGGCATTGAAAAACATCCCCGCCTATTGGGTATTTATAAAATGCGTCACCCTGAATACAAAGAATTATCAAACGATGAATTAATGAAAATTTGCGGTTACACATACAAGGAGAGTTCACCAAAACACAGATATGTTTTACTTCGCGGTAGTAAGTTTGAAAAGAAAAATTTATATAAACTTATTGCGCCGCTAGTCCAGGCTTATCCCAAAATGGGGCGGGGTCTAACACCGCGTGAACCCGACTCCTTGAAGGCTGGAGATTCTTGCCTGCCCGATGTCGTGAAAGTCGAAAGTAACTTGCCTGCATAGGGCGGGTTACGCAATCCGTTAGGTGGCTGAAATGTTCTCGTATTATGGAAGTAAGTCAAAAGTCGTAGACCTGTACCCATCGCCCAAGTTTGGCAAAATCATCGAGCCATTCGCAGGGTCAGCGCGTTACAGCCTGAAATACTTTGACCGTGACATTTTGATTGTAGATAAATATGATGTTATTTTCAAAGTGTGGAAGTATCTTCA
>JACCDG010407519.1_pt1 | contig 33372 bp, 27 predicted proteins | sample 7442471 | NCBI WGS metagenome assembly JACCDG01 (sample SAMN15323444, study PRJNA562643) | freshwater metagenome | isolation source: river surface water | place: USA:Blue River Watershed | collected 2017-08-17 | reverse complement strand
TCGGTCCAGCCTTCCAGGGTCTCGTAGATCGGCTTGCAGCGGGCGATTTCGTCCGCGCCCATGGGCAGGATGTCGATGGTCTCGCCGTCGAGCTCATAGCCGGTGCACAGCATCAGCTCCTTGATGCCGTCGAGCACGTCCAGCTTGGTGATGCACAGGCCGGTCAGGCCGTTGACCTGGGCCGAACGCTTGAGGAGCGCGGCGTCGAACCAGCCGCAGCGGCGGGAGCGGCCGGTGGTCACGCCCTTCTCGGCGCCCACGGTGGACAGGTGGTAGCCGACGGTGCCCGGGGTTTCCCAGTCGAGCTCCGTCGGGAAGGGACCGCCACCCACACGGGTGCAGTAGGCCTTGGTGATGCCCAGGACGTAGTGCAGCATGCCCGGGCCCACGCCCGAGCCGGCGGCGGCGTTCCCGGCCACGCAGTTGCTGGAGGTGACATAGGGGTAGGTGCCATGGTCCACGTCCAGCAGCGTGCCCTGCGCGCCCTCGAACAGCAGGTTGGCGCCGTTGCGGTGGGCTTCGTTGAGCTCGCGGGAGACGTCGGCCATCATGGGCCTCAGCTGCTCACCCAGCTTCAGGGCCTCGTCCAGCGTCTGCTGGAAGTCGACGGCCGGCGCGTGCAGGTAGGTGGTGAGGACGTGGTTGTGCAGTTCCAGCAGGTCCTTGAGCTTCTCGGCGAAACGGGCCGGATTCTTCAGGTCCTGCACGCGCAGGGCGCGGCGGGCGATCTTGTCCTCGTAGGCGGGACCGATGCCGCGGCCGGTGGTGCCGATCTTCTCGGTGCCGCCCTTCTCGCGCAGTGCCTCGCGGGCCACGTCCAGCGCGGCGTGGAAAGGCAGGATCAGCGGGCAGGCCTCGGAGATGCGCAGGCGCGAGCGCACCTCGACGCCGGCCTTCTCGAGACCGGCGATCTCCTCGAACAGCTTGGCGGCCGACAGCACCACGCCGTTGCCGATGTAGCACTTGACGCCCGGGCGCATGATGCCCGAGGGAATGAGGTGCAGCGCGGTCTTCACGCCGTTGATCACCAGCGTATGACCCGCGTTGTGGCCGCCCTGGAAGCGGACTACGCCCTGGGCGGATTCGGTCAGCCAGTCGACCAGCTTGCCCTTGCCTTCGTCGCCCCACTGGGTGCCGACCACGACCACGTTGCGACCTGTTGTCTTGTTCATCCGGAAAACTCGCTAGGAAAATGCTTGGCTCGCCCAGGCCGCCTCACGCGGCCGGGCGCATGGATTCATCGGGGGCGGACCGCCCAGCCCGCGCCCTGGCGCACCAGTTCGCGGTCGCAGTGGAATTCGTCCACTTCGCTCTCGTGGCCGGGCAGGACGCAGACCACGGTCTCGCCCTGGCGGCGCAGGCCGGCAATGGCTTCGCGCAGCGCCGGCTCCTGGCCCCAGGGCGCGCGGATGGCGGCCTTGAGGGCGGGCGCCTTGACGGCTGCGACCAGTTCGCGCAGGTCCAGGCTGAAGCCCACCGCCGGGCGGTTGCGGCCGAACACCGCGCCCACTTCGTCATACCGGCCGCCGCGCACCAGGGCGTCGCTGGCGCCGGGGACGTAGAGGCCGAAGCGCACGCCGCTGTAGTAGGCGTAGCCGCGCAGGTCGGCCAGGTCGAAGCTCACCTTCACGCCCTCCTGGGCGACCTCGCCGGCCAGCCAGCGCAGCTGGGCCAGGGCCTGGCGCACCGCCTCGGTGGCAGGCAGGTGGCGGGCGGCCTCGTCCAGGACGGCGATGTCGCCATAGAGCTCGACCAGGGCCGCGAGGCCCTGTCGGGAGGCGGCGGGGAAGTCGCGGGTCAGGGCGTCCAGGGCGCTCGCGTCCTTGGCGGCCAGGGCGGCGTGGACACGGGCCAGGGCCGCGCCGTCCACCGGCACGCCGGCCAGCAGCGCACGCACCAGGCGCACGTCGGCCATGTCGACGGTGATGGGGCCGACCTGGGTGGCCCGCAGGCAGTCCAGGGCGAGGCCCAGGACCTCGAGGTCGGCTTCCTGGCCGGCGTGGCCATAGATCTCGGCGCCGAACTGCAGCGGCTCACGGGTGGCGTGGGGACGGTCGGGCCGGGTGTGCAGCACCGGGCCGCAGTAGCACAGGCGGGTGACACCCTGGCGATTGAGCAGGTGGGCGTCGATGCGGGCCACCTGGGGGGTGGTGTCGGCGCGCAGGCCCATCATGCGGCCCGAGAGCTGGTCGACCAGCTTGAAGGTCTGCAGGTCGAGCGCCTCGCCGGTGCCGGTCAGCAGGGACTCCAGGTGCTCGAGCAGCGGCGGCATGACCAGCTCGAAGCCATAGCCTCGGGCCGTGTCCAGCAGTTGGCGGCGAAGTTCTTCGATGTGCCGGGCCTCGGAGGGCAGAACATCGGCGATGTGATCCGGCAGGACCCAGGCGGACATGGGAGGGAGGGCTGTTAAAAACCGAATTTTACCTGCCGGGCAAGGCGGTTCCGGCCGGGAGGGCCGCCCAAGGCCAAAGAGATCCGCCCGGTGCGGGAAACCGACAGGCCTGCGCTCAGCGTCCCAGCCAGGCCACCAACAGCAGGCCAAGGGCCACGCTCACCAGGCCGAAAAAGCGCAGCTGCCCCTCGCGCAGCTGCACCATCCGCAGAAAGGTGCGCCGCCAGGCGCCGGGGGCGATGAGGGGAAAGAGCCCCTCGAACACCAGCACCAGCCCGACGGCGGTCCAGAACAGGTCGCCGTCCAAGGGGCGGGCTCCAGGGGGCGGTCAGCGCCGCGGCGAGGTGGCAGGCGCCGAAGGCGCCAAAGGCGCGCCGCCGGAGCCGCTGCTGCGGAAGGCACGGAAGAAGTCGCTGCCCGAGGGGTCCAGCACCATCACGTCGCCCTTCTTGTTGAAGGAGGCCTTGTAGGCGTCGAGGCTGCGGTAGAACTGGGCGAACTGCGGGTCGCGGCCGAAGGCGTCGTTGTAGAGACGCGCGGCCAGGGCGTCGCCCTCGCCTTTGGTCTTCTGGGCGTCGCGGTAGGCGTTGGCGATGGTCACCTCGCGCTGGCGGTCGGCGTCGGCGCGGATCTTCTCGCCCTCGGCGGCGCCGGTGGAGCGCAGCTCGTTGGCGACCCGCTTGCGCTCGGCCTCCATGCGCCGGTAGACCGATTCGGTGATGGCCTCGACATAGTCGGCGCGGGTGATGCGCACGTCCACCACGTCCACGCCCCAGGGCTTGGCGCCCTTGACCACCTCCTGCACCTCGCGCTTGACGTCGGCCATCAGCTGTTCGCGCTTGGTCGAGAGCAGCTCACGCACCGTGCGGCGGTTGATCTCTTCCTGGAAGGCGTTGCGGACCACGCGATTGAGCTGGTTGGCGCCGGCCTGCTCGTCGAGGCCGACGTTGCGGATGTACTGCGAGGGGTCGGTGATGCGCCAGCGCACGAACCAGTCGATGACGACCCGCTGCTTCTCCGCGGTGAGCATGGGCTCGGCGTCGGCGCTGTCCAGCGTGAGCAGGCGCTTGTCGATGTAGGACACGTTCTGGAACGGCGGCGGCAGCTTGAAGTGCAGGCCCGGCTCGGTGATGACCGACTTGATCTGCCCCAGGGCGTAGACCACGCCGAACTGGCGCTGGTCGACGACGAAGAGCGTGGAGCTCAGGATGGCCAGGGCCACCAGGACCGAGGAAATGACGAATCCGATGCGGTTCATGTTCTTATTCTCCTCGCCGAATCAGCGCGAGTCGCGGTCGCGGCTGCGGGCGTTGCCGCTGTCGCGGGAACGGGCGTCGGCCGGGGCCGGAGCACCGCCAGGGGCAGCAGCGCCGGACTGCGCGGTGGCCGGAGCCGCCGGGGTGGCCTGGCCGGTGGCTTCTGCCGAGGCCTGGCTCACCTGCTGGATGATCTTGTCCAGCGGCAGGTACAGCAGGTTTGAGCCCTGGCGGGAGTCGACCAGGACCTTGGTCACGTTGCTGTAGATCTGCTGCATGGTGTCGAGGTACATGCGGTCCCGCGTGACCTGGGGCGCGCGCTGGTACTCGGCGAAGACCGAGCGGAAGCGCTGGGCGTCACCCTCGGCCTGGGCCACGATGCGGGCCTTGTAGGCCTCGGCCTCTTCCTTCAGGCGCGAGGCCGAGCCGACCGCGCGGGGGATCACGTCATTGGCGTAGGCCTGGGCCTCGTTCTTGGCGCGCTCGCGCTCCTGGCCGGCTTTCAGCACGTCGTCGAAGGCGGCCTGCACCTGCTCGGGCGGGCGGACGCCGCCCTGCTGCAGGTTGACCGCGACCACCTCGATGCCAAGGTTGTAGCGGTCCAGGATGGTCTGCATGAGGGTGCGCACGCGCGGGGCGATCTGGTCGCGCTCCTCGGACAGGGCCGAGTCCATGCGCATATTGCCCACCACCTCTCGCACCGCGGTCTCGGCCGCGTGCACCACCGACTCCGCGGGGTTCTTGCTCTCGAACAGCCAGGCGCGGGCGTCCTTGAGGCGGTACTGCACTGCGAACTTGATCTCGACGATGTTCTCGTCCTGCGTGAGCATGGCCGAGTCGCGCAGGCCGGTGGCGCGGATCACGTTGTCGCGACCGACCTCCACCGAGCGGATCTGGGTCACGGTGACCACCTCGTGGCGCTGGACCGGATAGGGCAGCCGCCAGTTGAAGCCGGCGCCGACCGTGGAGTGGTAGCGACCGAACTGGGTGATGACCGCCTGCTGGCCTTCGTTGACGATGAAGAAGCCGGTGCCCAGCCAGATCAGGACGGCGACCGCCCCGACCAGGCCGATGCCCACGCCTGCGCTGCGCATGTCGGGTTGAAGGCCGCCGCCACCGTTCCCGCCGCCATTGCCGCCGGGGCCGCCGTTGCCAGGCCCCTTCCCGCCACGCCGGCCGCCCAGAAGGCCGCCGAGCTTGCGGTTGAAGTCGCGCCAGAGTTCATCCAGGTCGGGCGGGCCCTGGTTGGGACCGCGACCGTTCCCGCCGGAACCGCCATTGCCGCCGGGCCGGGGATTGCCGCCCGCGGGGCCATTGCCGCCTCCGCCGCCGGAACCGGAAGCGCCAGGCCTGTCGCCGGTGCCGCCCGCCGGCCGTTCGCCTTCAGCGCCGCTGCCGCCTTCGCTGCGGCCCCAGCGGGGATCGTTCAAATTGAACATGCCCCGGATGCGTTGGCCCAGGGTGCTCATTCGCAAGGCGGGAAGTCGGAAGTTCATGCGCCGGTTTCTCTTTTCTTGTCTGTGCGGGATTGTGCCCAATCAGGCGGAAGCCTCATGGGGCGAAGGGATTGCCTCGTCCGGATCGCCCTCCTCCCGTTCAGGCCGGGCAGCCTGGGCGGCGGCGGCGGCCAGGAGCTGACGCAGTTCGGCCAGGCCCTCGCCGGTGTGGGCGCTGAGGAAGATGCGCGGGACCGGACGGCCCTCGAGCTCGAACAGGTCCTGGCGCCGCCGGGGCCGGGCGGCCTCGGCCAGGGCGTCGATCTTGTTGAAGACCAGCACCTGGGGCACGGCGTCGGCGCCGATCTCGTGCAGCACCCGCTGCACCTCCTCGATCTGCTCCGGATGGCCGGGGTTGGCGGCGTCGACCACGTGCAGCAGCAGGTCGGCGTCGGCCGCCTCCTGCAGGGTGGCCTGGAAGGCGTCGATCAGGCCGTGCGGCAGGTCGCGGATGAAACCCACGGTGTCGGACAGGGAGACCGAACGGCCGCCCCAGGCGGAGGCGTCTCCCCCTGCGGAGAGGCCAGGCTCCGTTGCGGAAGCGCCGACTCCGGCGGAATCCAGGGGTTCCGCGAGGGCGCCACCAGGCGCCTCCGCCGGGCCCAGGAACAGCTGCCGGGTGGTGGTGTCCAGGGTGGCGAACAGCTGGTCGGCCGCATAGGCCCGGGCCTTGACCAGGGCGTTGAACAGGGAGGACTTGCCGGCGTTGGTGTAGCCCACCAGGGAGATGGCGAAGGCGCCCTGGCGCGAGCGCTGGCGCCGCTGGGTGCGGCGCTGCTTCTTGACCTTGTCCAGGCGGTCCTTAGTGCGCTTGATCGCCTCGCCGATCATCCGGCGGTCCAGCTCGATCTGCTTCTCGCCAGGGCCGCCGCGCACGCCGGCGCCGCCGGTCTGGCGCTCCAGGTGGGACCAGCGGCGAACCAGCCGGGTGCTCACGTACTGCAGCCGGGCGAGCTCGACCTGCAGCTTGCCCTCGTGGCTGCGGGCGCGCTGGGCGAAGATTTCCAGAATGAGGAGCGTGCGGTCGTTGACCGGCAATCCGAGATGGCGCTCGAGGTTGCGCTGCTGCGCGGGGCTCAGGGCCTGGTCGAACAGCACCTCGGTGGCGCCGCTCTCCTCGGCCAGGGCCTTGATCTCGTCGGCCTTGCCGCTGCCGATGAACAGGGCCGCATCGGGCGCGCGGCGCTTGCAGGTGACGCGGGCGACCGGCTGCAGGCCGGCGGTCTGGGCGAGCAGGCCCAGTTCTTCCAGGCCGGCGTCGAAATGGGGCGCGCCGAAATCAACCCCCACCAGGATGGCGGAGGCAGTGGCGGGAGGGGCGGTGTCTTGCAATTGGATGGGGTCGGGGTGGGTCCGGCAAAAGCCCCGGACCGGGGCCCGCCGCGGACCGCAGCAGGCGCCCGACCGGCGGCCTCAGGCCGCGGGTGCGTCCGGCGTCTCGGCTGCGGAGAAGTTCACCGCGCGGCCCGGAACGATGGTCGAGATGGCGTGCTTGTAGACCATCTGGGTCACGGTGTTGCGAAGCAGGACCACGTACTGGTCGAAGGACTCGATCTGGCCCTGGAGCTTGATGCCGTTGACCAGGTAGATGGAGACCGGAACATGCTCGCGACGCAGGGTGTTGAGGAAGGGGTCTTGTAGAAGCTGCCCTTTGTTGCTCACGATATTCTCCGTGTTGAAGCTGTTGTTGGAAGACTCACATTACCACAGCAAGCCGAACGCGCAAGTAGTCGGCGGCCGACATCCCCACGCCCCCGGCCGGCTCGCTATTCCTTGTCGGCGAAGGGGTTCTTCGAGGTCTTCATCTCGATGCGCATCGGGGTGCCCACCAGGTTGAATTCCTTGCGGAAACGCCCTTCGAGGAAGCGCTTGTAGGCGTCGGTCACGTGCTCCAGGGAGTTGCCGTGGACCACGATGACCGGCGGGTTCATGCCGCCCTGGTGCGCGTAGCGCAGCTTGGGACGGAACATGCCGGCGCGCTTGGGCGCCTGGAACTGCACCGCCTCCAGCAGCAGGCGGGTCAGCACCGGGGTCGACATCTTGGTCATGGCAGCCTTGTGCGCCTGCGCGATCGACTCCCAGACCGGACCCAGGCCCTGACGCTTCTTGGCCGAAATGAGGTGCAGCGAGGCAAAGCGCATGAAGGCCAGGCGGCTCTCGATCTGGCGCTGCAGCATCTCGCGCTCGTAGGAGTCGATTGCGTCCCACTTGTTCACGGCCAGCACCACCGCGCGGCCGCTTTCCAGGATGTAGCCGGCGATGTGGGCGTCCTGGTCGGTCACGCCCTGGGTGGCATCCAGCAGCAAAAGGACCACGTTGGCCGATTCGATGGCCTGCAGCGTCTTGACCACCGAGAACTTCTCGATCGCCTCGAAGACCTTGCCCTTGCGGCGCAGGCCGGCGGTGTCGATCAGCTCGAACTTCTGGCCGCCGCGCTCGAAGGGCACGGTGATCGCGTCCCGGGTGGTGCCGGGCATGTCGAAGGCCACCAGGCGCTCCTCGCCCAGCCAGGTGTTGATGAGGGTCGATTTGCCCACGTTGGGCCGGCCGGCCACCGCCAGGCGGATGACGCTGTCGTCGCGCTCGCCCTCCTCCTCGTCCTCGTCGGGCAGGCCCAGCTGGTCGAGGGCGAACTCGACCATGCTGCGCACGCCTTGGCCGTGGGCGGCCGAGACGGGAATCACCTCGCCCAGGCCCAGCTCGTAGAACTCGGCCAGCTGGTGGCCCTCGGTCATGCCCTCGGCCTTGTTGGCAACCAGCACCGTGGGCTTGCCCAGCTTGCGCAGGTAGTTACCGATGTCGTGGTCCTGCGCCGAGAGGCCGGCGCGGGCGTCGACCACGAACACGACCACGTCCGCCTCGGCGACCGCCTGGCGGGTCTGCTTGGCCATTTCGACGTAGATGCCGGATTCGGCGGTCGGCTCGAAGCCGCCGGTGTCGATGACGATGAACTCGCGCTTGCCCAGGCGGGCGTTGCCGTAGTGGCGGTCGCGCGTGAGGCCGGCGAAGTCGGCCACGATCGCGTCACGCGACTTGGTCAGGCGGTTGAACAGGGTGGACTTGCCGACGTTGGGGCGGCCCACCAGGGCGAGGACGGGTTTCATGACAGCGGGGACCGCGGACGGCTCAGTCGGGGGTGAAGCCGAAGATGCCGCCGGAGCGGGTCACGACGACCAGGGTGTCGCCCACCAGCGCCGGGGTGGCGGCGATGGCAGAGCCATCGGTGGGCAAGCGATTCAGGAGGCTGCCGTCCTCGCGGGACAGCAGGTGCACGAAGCCGGAGGCGTCGCCCACGGCGAGGGACCGGCCCAGGAGGACCGGGGCGGTCAGGCCGCGCAGGCGCAGGCTGTCCACCGACCACTGGCGCTCGCCGTCACTGCGGCGCCAGGCGATGACGCGGCCGTCGGACTCGGCGCCGAAAACCTGGGTCTCGTCGCCGCCGAGGCCGTCCGCGCCCGAGGCGGGACGGGTCCAGACGACGGCACCGCGGGCGGCGTCGACGCAGCCGACGGCGGCCTGGAAGGCGCGGGCGCAGACGTTGTCGCCCACCCGGCTCACACGGCCGACGAGGTCGACCAGGCGCTCGACGTCATTGGTGCCGCGCGAGGTGGCGATGGCCGCGTCCCAGCGCAGGCTGCCGTTGTCGGGGTTGAGGCCGGCCAGGCGGCCGCCCTGCCCCACCACCAGGGTGTTGCCCACGGCCAGCAGGACGCCGGCCTGGCGCAGGGTCAGGGCCTCGCCCGGGCGCTGCTGCGTCCACAGGCGCAGGCCATTGATCGCGTCGAAGGCCACGACCGAACGGTCGGCGCCGAGCACGAAGACCCGGCCACCGGCCACCAGGGGCGCGGTGTAGACCTGGTGGCCCAGCTTCTGGCGCCACAGGGTCAGGCCCTGCGACATGAGCACGAGTTCGTTGCCCTGGGTCACGACCGCAGCGAGCTCGGCATCCCCGCCGACGCCCGCCGAGAGCGGGCCCACCGGCTTGGAGCGCCAGCGCACCGCGCCGGTCGCGGCGTCGAGCATGGCGACGGTGCCGTCGCCCGCGGCCACCAGCACCTGGCTGCCCACCGGCTGCACCGCCAGCGGGAAGCCCACCGGGCCCAGCTTGGCCGACCAGGCCTGGCGCACCTTGACCCGCTCGGGGTTGGGCGCGAGCGCAGCCGGCTTGGGACCGTCGCTGCCGAAAGGGGTAGGCACCCAGCCGGGCGTGGAGGAACAGGCCGACAGCAGGCCGGCCAGCGTCACCGCCAGCAGGGCCGGGAGGAAGGAGCGAGGGGACATGGTCGGGTCAGGTGTCGGTGGAGGAGGACGCGGCAGGACGCGAGGTGTGCGGAGGAGGCCGGGTGCCGCCTCAGGGCTTGGCGGCCGAGGAGGCGGTCGCAGCGGCCGCCGGGTCGCCGCCCAGGGCCGCGACCTTCACCTCGACGAGGCGGCGCAGGTCGGCGCGGGCGTCCAGGCCCTTGAGAGCCTTCTGGAACTCGGCCAGGGCCTCGGCCTTCTTGCCTTGCTGCAGGAAGATGTCGCCACGGCGGTCGGCCGCCAGACCCTCGAACTCGGCGGGCAGCTTGCCGCCCAGGAGCGCCAGCGCCTCGTCGTATTTCTTGCCGTCGGCCAGCAGGCCGGCCAGGCGCAGGCGGGCGACCGCCTGGTAGCCCTCGTCGGAGGCCTTGTCGGCCACCACACGCAGGGCCGCCTGGGCCTCGTCGGCCTTGCCGCCCTGGGCCAGGGCCTGGGCCGCCAGCAGGCCGCCCTGGGCCGCATAGGTGGTTCCGCCGAACTGCTCGCGCAGGTCGGCCAGGGCGCGCTGCACGCGGTCGAGCTCGCCGGCCTGGGCCGCGCGCTCGAGTTCGCCGTGCAGGGCCGAGGCCTGGGCGGACTGGCGGTTCTGCCACCAGTTCCAGCCGTTCCAGGCCGCGATCGCGCCGAAGACGACGATGGCCACCCAGGAGATCAGGTTGCCGTACTTGTTCCAGAAATGCTTGAGCTCGGCAAGCTGTTCCTGTTCTTCGAGGTCGAGATGGGAGGCCATGGAAGGTCCGTGGAAAAGTGTCGGTGGATTGTACGAAGGGGGTGCCGCTGGCCCGGGGGTCAGGCCAGGAGCTGGCCGGCCCAGGCGGCCGGGTCGGCGAGCGGCTGGCGCTGCTGCGCGCCGCTACCGTCACGCAGGGCCTTGACCGTCACCTCGCCGGCGGCGAGCTCGTCGCTGCCGAAGATCAGGCCCCAGCGGGCGCCGCTGCCGTCGGCCTTCTTGAACTGGCTCTTCATGCTGCCCAGGCCCTCGGGCCCGGTGGCGTGCATCTGCACCGCGACACCGGCGGCGCGCAGGGCCTGCAGCGCCTTGAGCACCTGGGGCATGGCGGCGGCGTCGGGGACGATGGCGTAGGCGTCGGGCACCGGCTGCGGCGGGGTGGCGCCCTGCTCCTTCAGGAGCTCGAGCACCCGCTCCACGCCCAGGGCCCAGCCCACGGCCGGGGCCGGCTTGCCGCCGATCTGGCCGATCAGGTAGTCATAACGACCACCGGCGCAGATCGTGCCCTGCGAGCCGAGGCGGTCGGTCACGAACTCGAACACGGTGAGGTTGTAATAGTCCATGCCGCGCACCAGGCGCGGGTTGATGCGGTAGGCGATGCCGTTGGCCTCGAGCATGGCCTTGACGCCCTCGAAGTGCGCCAGGGACTCGGGGCCCAGGAAGTCGAGCAGGCGCGGCGCGCCCTCGACCATCTGCTGCATGGCGGGGTTCTTGGTGTCGAGGATGCGCAGCGGGTTGCTGTGCAGGCGACGGCGGGCGTCTTCGTCGAGCAGATCGGCGTGCTTCTCGAGGTAGGCGATCAGCTCCGCGCGGTGCTGGCGGCGCTCCTCGGGCTGGCCCAGGCTGTTGATCTCGAGGCGCCAGTCGGCCAGGCCCAGCTCGCGCCAGAGGGCGCAGGCCAGCAGGATGATCTCGGCGTCCACGTCGGGGCCGGCGAAGCCCAGGGCCTCGGCGCCGATCTGGTGGAACTGGCGGTAGCGCCCGCGCTGCGGCCGCTCGTGGCGGAACATCGGGCCCATGTAGTACAGGCGCTTGCCGCCGTCGTACAGCATGGAGTGCTCGGCGACCGCGCGCACCACACCGGCGGTGGCTTCCGGGCGCAGGGTGAGCTGCTCGCCATTCAGGCGGTCCTCGAAGGAGTACATCTCCTTCTCGACGATGTCGGTCACCTCGCCCAGGCCGCGCACGAACAGGGGCGTGGGCTCGACGATGGGCGTGCGGATGTTGCGGTAGGCGTAGCGGGCCATCAGGCCGCGGACCTTGTCCTCCAGCCACTCCCACTGGGCGGAGACGGGCGGAAGGATGTCGTTCATGCCCTTGACCGCGGTCAGGGGTTGCACCTTGGGCGCCTTCGGGGTGCCCTCGTCGGGCCTCGTCTTGTCGTTCTTGTCGGTCATGGAAAGCGGGGTTGCGATCGCGGCCCGGCGGCTCAGGCGGTGGCCTGGACGGCGCCGAAGCGTTTTTCGATGTAGTTCTCGACGATGGCCTGGAATTCGGTGGCGATGCCCTCGCCGCGCAGGGTCAGGGCCTTCTCGCCGTCGATGAAGACGGGGGCGGCCGGGGCCTCGCCGGTGCCGGGCAGGCTGATGCCGATGTCGGCATGCTTGCTCTCGCCCGGGCCGTTGACGATGCAGCCCATGACCGCGACCTTCAGGTGCTCGACGCCGGGATAGCGCTTGCGCCACACCGGCATCTGCAGGCGCAGGAAGTCGTCGATCTGCTTGGCCAGTTCCTGGAAGGTGGTGCTGGTGGTGCGGCCGCAGCCGGGGCAGGCGGTCACGCTGGGCACGAACACGCGCAGCCCCAGGGACTGCAGGATCTCGGAGGCGATCACCACCTCCTGCGTGCGGGGCTCGCCCGGCTGCGGGGTGAGCGAGACACGAATGGTGTCGCCGATGCCCTCCTGCAGCAGCAGGCCCATGGCGACGCTGGAAGCCACGGTGCCCTTGGTGCCCATGCCGGCTTCGGTCAGGCCCAGGTGCAGCGGGTGGTCGCAGCGGCGCGCCAGCTCGCGGTAGACGGCGACCAGGTCCTGGACGCCGCTCACCTTGCACGAGAGCAGCACCTGGGCCGGGTCCATGCCGAGTTCGACCGCGCGGCGGGCCGAGTCGATGGCCGAAGTGACCAGGGCCTCGTACATCACCGACTTGGCCTCCCAGGGCCGGGCGCGCTGGCTGTTCTCGTCCATCATCCGCGCCAGCAGCTCCTGGTCCAGGCTGCCCCAGTTGACGCCGATGCGCACCGGCTTGTCCCAGCGCAGCGCCGCCTCGACCATCTGCGAGAACTGCTTGTCGTGCTTGTCGCCCTTGCCCACGTTGCCGGGGTTGATGCGGTACTTGGACAGGGCCTCGGCGCAGGCCGGCACCTCGGTGAGGAGGCGGTGGCCGTTGTAGTGGAAGTCGCCGACCAGGGGCACGTCGATGCCCATGCGGTCCAGCTGCTCGCGGATGAACGGCACCTGCTGCGCCGCCTCCAGCGTGTTGACGGTGATGCGCACCACCTCGGAGCCGGCCTGGGCCAGTTCCTTGACCTGGATGGCCGTGGCGATGGCGTCCTGGGTGTCCGTGTTGGTCATGGACTGGACGCGCACCGGTGCGTCGCCGCCGATGGTGACCACGCGCGAGCCCCAGACCACGCGGGCCTGGCGCGAGCGACGAGGACGCGGAGAGACGGGTGCGATAGGGGTGTTCGGCAGGTGGTCGCTCACGGTGTCCTCCCGGGGATGGGAGCGAGGGGCGCACCGGAAGCCCCGGGCACCGCGCCGGGCAGCGGCAGGGGCTGCACCCGCTCCACCACCACACCGCCCTGCCCGCCCGGGGCAGGAAGGCCTGGCGCACTGGAAGCCGGAGGCACCGGCTCGGAGCCGGTGGCGGAAGCCGTGGCGGGAACCGGGGTGGCCGTCGAGGAAACCGGCGGCGTCGCCGAGCCCACGGTCTCGTCTTCGAACAGCGGCGGCAGCAGGAGCAACAGCAGCGCGGCCAGCAGCAGCGCAGCGGCGATCAGCACCGGCGGGCGCAGCGCCAGGCGGGAGACGCCCTGCCCTGCGGCCATGCCCGGGCGGTTGAAGGGTTCATTGATACCGCCGCCGACGCGCGGCGCCTGGGCCGGGGCCTGCGGCAAGGCCGCCAGGATCGGCTTGGGGTCGATGCGCAGTTGACGACAGACACTGGAGGCCAGCGCGCGCACGAAGATCGGGTCGGGCAGGCGGTCGAAAGCGCCCTGCTCCAGAGCCTCGATCTGGCGCACCGGCACCTTCAGCGAGACGGCGAGCGCCGCCACATGCAGTCCGGCCGCCTCCCGCGCTGCGCGCAACAGCTGCCCGCCGTGGGCAGGGGGAGCGGCAGCAGCGGGCGTCGCTTCGGGGGCGGGGCCGGCGGCACCGGCCACGTCGTGGGCCGGCACGCCAGTGTCGCCAGCGGGCTGGGCATCCGACCCTTGGGTCGCGTCGGCGCCCGGGTTCTGGTCCTGCTCATTCATCAAATGCACCTCGTTCGTAGGCGGCCCATTCCCGCGACTGCGGGAAGCGCCGGCGCAGCTGGTCGGCCAGCTGGCCCATGGCGGCGCTGTCTCCCAGGCGCCGCTCGACCCGGATGCCGAGCCAGAGGGATTCGGCATTGGCCTGCTCGCTGTTGTTCAGGCGGCGGATGTAGAACTGGGCCCGCACCAGCTCGCCGCGCTGCATCAGCAGGCGCGCCAGGTTGTAGCCGGTGACCGGGTTGGCGGCGTCGAGCTCGTAGGAGCGGGCCAGGCTGCGCTCGGCGTCTTCGGGCTTGCCGGCACGGGCCTGGCACAGGCCCTGGGCCATCAGGGTCTTGGCCTGGCCGTTGTAGTTGGGCAGGGCCAGGGCCCGCTGGAAGCTCTGCTGGGCGTCGGGGTAGCGGGCCTGCTGGCACTGCATCCAGCCCAGGTTGTGCCAGGTGTCGCCGTCACGCGGAGCGAGAGCCAGCGCGCGACGGAAGCTCTCTTCCGCCAGGCGCGGCTCGTTCATGCGAAGCAGCACCAGCCCGCGCAGGTTGAAGGCGGCGGCGTACTGGGGGTCGATGGCCAGGGCCTGCTTGATCTCGTCGAGCGCGATCTCGGTGCGGCCTTCGGCGAAGTAGTTGACGGCGAGCTCCATGCGCAGGCGGGCGCGCTTGCGCTGGGGCGTCTCGTCGGAATCGGTGACCGGGTCACCGCGAAGGCCGGTGTCACCGGCGGGCGCGGCGCAGCCGGCCAGGCCCATCGCCGCCAGCAGGGTGGCGGCCAGGAGCAGGGACAGGAGCAGGCGCTGAAGGCCCGGACTCAGTCCTTCGCTCGCGGCCAACCGGGCCACCGGGCCCGAGCTGCCGATGCCCGCGGCACCTGCGTTCCAACCTGCCTTCATTGCGCGCTTCCTCCTGTGACCGGGGTGAGCATCACCGTCCGCTGCCGAGCGATGCGGTCCTCGACCCGGGTGCGGTCCCGGACGTCGCCGGCCAGCTGGCCGCAGGCGGCGTCGATGTCGTCGCCCCGGGTCTTGCGGATGGTCGTGACGATACCGGCATCGCTGAGCATTTTGGCGAAGGCCAGGACCTGGGGCTGCGGCGAGCGTTTCAGGCCCGACTGCGGGAAGGGGTTGAAGGGAATCAGGTTGAGCTTGCAGGACACGCCCCGGCCGCCGTGGTGGCGCACCAGGTCGATCAGCGCGCGGGCGTGCTCGGGCTGGTCGTTCACCCCGTCGAGCATGCAGTACTCGAAGGTGATGAAGTCACGCGGCGCGTGCGCCAGGTAGCGGTTGCAGGCGTCGAGCAGCTCAGCCAGCGGGTACTTGCGGTTGATCGGGACCAGGTTGTCGCGCAGCTCGTCGGTGGGGGCGTGCAGGGACACGGCCAGGGCCACCGGGCAGTCTTCGCCCAGGCGATCCATCATCGGCACCACACCGGAGGTGGAGACGGTGACACGCCGGCGCGAGAGGCCGTAGGCATGGTCGTCCAGCATGGTGCGCAGGGCCGGGACCAGGGCGGCGTAGTTCTGCAGCGGCTCGCCCATGCCCATCATCACCACATTGGAGATGACCCGTTCCGTCGTGCCCAGGTGCTGGCGCAGGAAATGCTCGGCGAACCACAGCTGGGCGACGATCTCGCCGGTGGTGAGGTTGCGGGCGAAGCCCTGGTGGCCGGTGGAGCAGAAGCGGCAGCCGACGGCGCAGCCGGCCTGGGAGGACACGCACAGCGTGCCGCGGTCGTCCTCGGGGATGAACACCGCCTCGACGGCGTTGCCCTGGCCGACGTCAAACAGCCATTTGATGGTGCCGTCGGCGGACTCGTGCTGGGTGATGACCGGCAGGCCCTCGATGCGGGCGGCGGTCTGGAGCTTGGCCCGCAGGGACTTGGCCAGATCACTCATCTGGTCGAAGTCGCGGGCGCCCCTTTGATGGATCCAGCGATAGAGCTGGGTGGCACGGAAGCGCTTCTCACCCAGCGTTTCGCAGAAGGCGGCCAGACCTTCGAGGTCGAAGTCGAGGAGGTTGGCCGTCATCTAGCGAGAGGGAAAGGGGTGAAAAAACCGTCGCGAGCGACCCGAGGTTGAGGCGAGCATCGCAGCCGTACAAGGGTACGGCGAGAAGCGCAGGTTCAAGATCGGGTTGCGCAGTAGGTTTGTTCACTCCTTTCAGCGGGAGTAGACGTTCATGCCCGGAAAGAAGAAGGCAACTTCCACGGCGGCGGTTTCGGGGGCGTCGGAGCCGTGCACGGCATTGGCGTCGATGCTGTCGGCGAAGTCGGCGCGGATGGTGCCCTTGTCGGCCTTCTTGGGGTCGGTGGCGCCCATCAGCTCACGGTTCTTGGCGATGGCGTTCTCGCCTTCCAGGGCCTGGATCATCACCGGGCCGGAGATCATGAAGTCGACCAGGTCCTTGAAGAAGGGACGGGCCTTGTGCACGGCGTAGAACTGCTCGGCTTCGCCGCGGGACAGGTGGACCATCTTGGCGGCGATGACCTTCAGGCCGGCGCCTTCGAAGCGGGAGTAGATCTGGCCGATGACGTTCTTGGCGACGGCGTCGGGCTTGATGATGGAGAGGGTGCGTTCGATGGCCATGGTTTTTCCTGATTCTGAGGTCGTGATCGGGTTTCGTGAACCCCGGCGGACGGGCGCGGCGCGCCCCCAACCGAAAGTTCAGCAAAGCCCGCGATTGTAACCCGGGCGTCAGAGCGATGTGGCGGGCGCCCGCCGTCCTTCAATGGCTTTCAGCGGCCGCCACGGCGTCCGCCCCGGCGGTTGCCACCTCCGCCGCCGCCCATGCCGCCAGCGCCTTCCTTGCGCTGACGGGTGAAGCTGTCCGCGCCGATGTAGCCAAAAGCAGTCTTCATCGGATCGGGCTGGCCACCCTGCCCGCCTTGGCCACCGGGGCCGCCCTGACCACCCTTGCCGCCGCCGGCCTTGCGGCGCTGGGGGCCGCCGGCATTACGGCCGGTGGGCGGGGGGCCGCCGTTGGGGCGTGGCCCGCGGCCGGCCGGCCGGCCACCACGGCGGCCGGGGCCGCCGTCCTTGCCACCCTGCCCGGCTCGGGCGCCCGGGCCGCCGGCGTCGACACCGGCCGCCTTCATCAGCTCGCGGATGTCGCGCTCGTCGAGCTCCATCCAGGCGCCGCGCTTGAGGCCGCGGGGCAGCAGCATGGCGCCGTAACGGATACGGATCAGGCGGCTGACCGCGTGGCCCACCGCCTCGAACAGGCGGCGGACCTCGCGGTTGCGGCCTTCGGAAATCGTGACCCGGTACCAACTGTTGGCGCCTTCGCCGCCGCCGTCCTCGATGGCGCCGAACTGGGCCATGCCGTCATCGAGCTTCACGCCGGAGAGGAGCCGCTCCTTCTCCTCGTTGCTCAGGGCGCCCAGCACCCGGGCGGCGTACTCGCGCTCGAGGCCGAAGCGGGGGTGCATCAGCTTGTTGGCCAGCTCGCCAGAGTTGGTGAACAGCAACAGGCCCTCGGTGTTGAGGTCCAGCCGGCCCACGGATTGCCACTTGCCGTGCTGCACGCGCGGCAGCTTGCGGAAGACGGTGGGACGGTTCTGCGGGTCGTCATGGGTAACGACCTCGCCCACCGGCTTGTGGTACGCGATGACCCGCGGCGGCGGCGGCGCGATGCGCACCCGGATGGGCTTGCCGTTGACCTTGATGCTGTCGCCGTACTGGATGCGCTGGCCCACGTGGGCCGGCTCGTTGTTGACCGAGATACGGCCTTCCAGGATCAGCTGCTCCATCTCGAGGCGGGAGCCCAGGCCGGCCTGGGCCAGCACCTTGTGCAGCTTGGGGGTGTCGGCCTGGGGCAGCAGCACGCGCTTGCCCTGGGCCTCTTCGGGGGATTCGTCGCCGACGCTGTCGAACTGGCCGGAGACCACGTCCTCGAAGCGGATCGGCTCGACCGGCGCGGCAGGCTTGGCGGGCGCGGCCTGCGCCTCGTCATGGTCCTCGTCGAACTCGTCGTCGTGCGGGTCCGGCAGGTCGGGGGAAATGTCGTTCATTGGGGAGCAGTGGGATCGGTGTCGGCGGCGGCGTCGCCAGGGGCCGGGCCGTCGGCGTCGGGCAGGGAGGCGGCCGGGTCGGCAAAGCCTTCGGCATCAGCCTCCGCGATGTCGGCCAGGGCGAGGTCGCCGGAGGGCTCGGCCGTCTGCGCGGCGTCAATGGGCGCAGGGGTGTCGAGCGTGAGCAGGTCGGCCTCGGCCTCTTCGGCCGCCCCCGCGGCAGCAAAAGCGCCGGAATCGATCGGGGTTTCGGCCTGGCCGTCTTCCAGGACTTCAGACGGGGACGGCGCAGGCGCTTCCGCCTCGGTGGCCTCCAGGCCGAGCGAGGGCTGCAGGCCCTCTTCGCCCGCCAGCGCGGCGGCGAGCTGGGCGTGGGCCGCCGGGTGGTCGAGCGCAGGCAGCTGGTCCAGCGAGGACAGGCCCAGGTCGTCGAGGAACTGGCGGGTGGTGGCGAACAGCGAGGGCCGGCCGGGGGCTTCGCGGTGCCCGATCACCTCGACCCAGCCGCGATCCTCGAGCTGCTTGAGGATGATGCTGTTGATGGTGACGCCACGGATGTCCTCCATGTCGCCCCGGGTGACGGGCTGGCGGTAGGCAATGATGGCCAGGGTTTCCAGCGCCGCGCGGGTGTACTTGGGGGGCTTCTCCGGATGCAGGCGGTCGAGGTACTCGCGCATCTCGGGACGGCTCTGGAAGCGCCAGCCGGTGGCCACGCTCACCAGCTCGACGCCGCGCTGCGCCCAATCGTCCTGCAGATCCTGGAGCAGGCTTCGCAGCGTGTCCGCACCGAGCTCGTCGTTGAACAGCGTGCGCATGTCGCGCAGCGTCATCGGCTGGGCCGAACAGATCAGGGCCGTCTCCAGGACGCGCTTGGCATCCGAGGTGTTCATCTTGTCGTGTCGAAGGAAAAGCCGGAGAAGCGACCGGTCGCGGCGGCCCGGAGGGCCAGGCCCAGCGGCCCGCGGCGCGACCACGGACCGGATGCGAACCGGAAGGGCCGGCGCACGAGGGCGGACCGGCTGCGGAAGGCCTGTCTCAGTCCCTCTCCGGGGCCTTGGAACAGGTCCGGGTCATTGTAGCCCAGGGCCTGCGGCCAACCCCCAGGCGTCCAGGGCGGCGGCGAGGTCAGGCGGCGGCGCGCTGGCGAAGGCCAGCGGCTCGCCGGTGACCGGGTGCTCGAAGGCCAGCCGGTAGGCGTGCAGGGCCTGGCGGACGAGGCCGGCGGCGGGGGCGCCCCCGTACAGGCCATCGCCCACCAGGGGGTGGCCCAGGTGGGCCATGTGGACCCGGATCTGGTGGGTGCGGCCGGTGCGCAGCGTGGCGCGGACCAGGCAGCCCGCCTCGTCACGCGCGGCCCCGCCCTCCCCGGCGGGCCGCCCGCCATTGCCCAGGCACTCGAATAGGGTGGCGGCCGCCTTGCCGCTGTCGCGGGCCAGGTCGACCACCGCCATGCGCAGGCGGTTGGCCGGGTCGCGGCCGATCGGCGCCTCGACCTCGCGCCGGGCCGGCCCCTGCCACGGCCGGTGCGCCAGCGCGAGGTACTGGCGCGAGACCTCGCGGGCGGCGATCAGCTTGACCAGGGCGTCCATGGTCTGGCGATCACGCGCGACCACCATGAGGCCGCCGGTGTCCTTGTCCAGCCGGTGCACGATGCCGGCGCGGGGCAGCAACGCGGCGCGCGGGTCGCGGGCCAGCAGGCCGTTGAGCAGAGTGCCGCGCCAGTTGCCGGGGGCCGGGTGCACCACCAGGCCGGCGGGCTTGTCGATGACCAGCAGATGCTCGTCCTCGTGGACCACGGTGAGGTCCATGGCCTCGGGCACGAAGGCCTGGCTCTGGGGGGTGGCGCGCAACTCCACCTCGCCACGCTGGCCTGCGACGACCTTCTGCGCATTGCGGGTGGCGGGCTGGCCGCCCAGGCGCACCGCGCCCTCCTCCAGCAGCTGCTGCAGGTAGCTGCGGGAGAACTCGGGGACCAGGGCGGCCAGGGCCCGGTCCAGGCGCTGGCCGTGCAGCTCCACAGGGACGGTGAAGGCCCGCCATTCGCTGGCGACGGGCTCGCCCGGCTCCTCATCGGCCATCGCGACGGAAACGCCAGCGGCCAGCCCTTCGCCGCTGCCGGCGAGGCTGCTGTCCGGACCGGGTTCGAGGGCTGCCGGGAGGTCGGGCCCGAAGGGGCCGGCCCCTATAATCGTTTGGTTCTTTTTCAAGAGTGAGCCTGCGCGATGCTGCGTGCGAAATTATCGACCCTCGGACTGGTGTGCGGATTCGTCCTCCTGGCCGGCTGCAGCACGCTCCAGGACGACCCGACCACGAAGTGGAGCAACGAGAAGCTCTACGCGGAGGCACGGGACGAGGCCGCCAACAACGCCTTCGACAAGGCCATCACCTATTTCGAGAAGCTCGAGGGCCGCGCCGCCGGCACGCCGCTGGCGCAGCAGGCCCAGCTCGACAAGGCCTTCGCCCAGTTCAAGAGCGGCGAGCAGGCCCAGGCCCTGGCCACGCTGGACCGCTTCATGCGCCTGCACCCGGCCAGCCCCGCCTACGACTACGCGCTCTACCTCAAGAGCCTCGTCAACTTCAACGAGAACATCGGCCTCATGGGGCTGGTGGGCCGGCAGGACCTGTCCGAGCGTGACCAGAAGGCGGCCAAGGAGGCCTTCGAGGCGCTCAAGGAGCTGGTGGCGCGCTTCCCCGAGTCCAAGTACGCCACGGACGCACGCGCCCGCATGGCCTACATCATCAACTCGCTGGCGCAGTACGAGGTCCATGTGGCCCGCTACTACTTCAGCCGCGGTGCCTACCTGGCTGCCATCAGCCGCGCGCAGCAGGCCATCACCGACTACCCCGGCGCGCCCGCCCAGGAAGAGGCGCTGGCCCTCATGGTCCGTTCCTACGACGCCCTGGACATGAAGGACCTGGCCGCCGACGCGCGCCGCGTCCTCGAGAAGACCTACCCCAACACCACCCTGCTCGGGGGCCGTGGCGGCGACGCCGGGGCCAAGGCGCCCAAGGACCCCTGGTGGAAGGTCTGGTGATCGGCCGCCGGGCCTGAAGCCCGGTCCGGCACGTCACTCTGTCTGGTCCCCCTGCTTTCCTTGGGGTGGCCGGCTCACTCGAAATCGAAGTCGACCGAGGTCTCCGGCGCAGGCTCCCGCAGGTCCTCCAGCGCCGCCAGGTAATCCGCCGGCGTGAGCAGCCGACGCATCGGCGGCAAGGCCGCCAGCAAGCGCCGCCCATAGCCCATGGTGGTGAGCCGGTTGTCGCACACCACCAGCACCCCCCGGTCCGTCTCGCTGCGGATCAGCCGCCCGGCGCCCTGCTTGAGGGCCACCGCGGCCTCGGGCAAGGAGTAGTCGCTGAAGGCGCTGCGCCCCTGCCGCTCCAGCCGCTGCGAGCGCGCCTCCACCAGCGGGTCGCCCGGCGGCGGGAAGGGCAACTTGTCGATCACCACCAGCTGCAGGGCGTCACCCGGCACGTCGACGCCTTCCCAGAAGGAGGCCGAGGCCACGAGCACGCAGCCCGCCTGCCCGCCGGCATTGCCCTCGCGGAAACGCTCCATCAGCCGGCGCTTGGGCCATTGGCCCTGGACCAGGATCTCCACCTCGCGGCTGCCGTCGAAGCGCACCTGCAAGGCGTCGCCGATGGCGCGCAAGGCGCGCAGCGTGGTGGTGAGCACGAGGGTGCGGCCGCCCAGCGTGCGCGCGCCCTCGGCGGCGATCTCGGCGACACGGCTGCTGTGGCTGGGGTCGCTGGGGCGCGGCAGGCCCGGCGGCAGGTACAGGCCCGCCTGCCGGGCGTAGTCGAAGGGACTGCCCACGCGCAGGACCTGCGCGTCTTCCAGGCCGCAAGGCTCGGTGAACCAGCGCAGGCGCGGGTCGTCACCCAGGGTCGCCGAGGTGAAGATCCAGGCGCGGCGCGAAGGCTCGTCGCCCTCTTCCTTCACCCTGAGCATCTTGTCCTGCACCGCATCGGCGATGTCCAGCGGCGACTCCATCATCCGCAGCTGCTGCCCCAGGTCCACCCAGCGCACCGAGCCGGGCTCGCAGGGGCCGGCGAAGCGGCCGGCGCGCTGGGCCAGGGCAGCGGCGCGCTCCTGCAGGCGCGGGAAGTCGGGCGCGATCTCGCTCACCGAGTCCAGGGCGTCCATCGCGGCGAGGCAGGCCTCGGCCACGTCGCGCAGGCCGCGGTTCCATTCCTCCGGATCGGTGCCCTCGGGCTCTTCGCCATTCCAGGCGAGGCGTCCGCCGGCCGCGCCACGGCCCCCGGCAAGCCGCAGGTCGCGCGCGGCGCGCTCGACCCGGGCCGCCACCTGCTGCCAGTCGACCAGGCCGCGGGCCAGCTGCAGGCCGGTGCCGAGCAGGTCGCGGCAGAAATCGAGCAGCTGCCCGGTGGCCAGCTGCGCGCCGAGGAACTGCACCCCGGTCTCAGTGAGCTGATGGGCCTCGTCGAAGATGGCGACCCGCACCGTCGGCAGCAGTTCGGCCATGCCGGACTCGCGCACCGCGAGGTCGGCGAAGAACAGGTGGTGGTTCACCACCACCACGTCGGCGGCCAGGGCCTCGCGCCGGGCGGCGTGCACATGACAGCCCTTGAAGCCGGGACACTGCGAGCCCAAGCAGTTCTCGCGGGTCGAGGTGACCAGGGGGATGACCGGCGAGCGCTCGTCGAGCCCGGGGATCTCGGCCAGGTCGCCGGTGCGGGTGCCCTGCGACCAGGTCTCGATGCGGGCCAGGGTCTGCACCGCCTGCCGGTCCGGCAGGTGGACGTCCTGACGCGCCAGCATCAGGCGGTGGGTGCACAGGTAGCTGCCACGGCCCTTGAGCAGGGCGATGCGCAGGGGCAGGCCCAGGGCCTCCACCAGGCGCGGCAGGTCGCGGCCGAACAGCTGGTCCTGTAGGGTCTTGGTGGCGGTGGACAGCAGCACCCGCTCGCCCGAGAGCAGGGCCGGGACGAGGTAGGCGAAGGTCTTGCCCACGCCGGTCCCTGCCTCCACCACCAGAGCGCCGCCCTCTTCGACCGTGCGGGCCACGGCCAGGGCCATCTCGGTCTGGGCCTGGCGCGGCTGGAAGCGGTCGGTGCTGCGCGCCAGCACGCCGTCGTCGGCGAAGGCGGCGGCGACGGCTTCCTCCAGCCCTCCTTCAGGGCGACTCATGCCGGCTCTTTCGGTTCCAGCGACAGCTCGAGCCGCGCGATCTGGTCCCGCAAGGCGAGGCGGCGCTTCTTGAGGCGGCGCAGGGCGAGTTCGTCGGGCACCGCCGCCGCAGGCTGGGCCAGCGTGCCGTCGATCAGGGCGTCGAGGTCGGCATGCTCCATGCGCAGCTCGATGAGGCGGCGCTGGGGCGAGTGCAGGTCGGAGGCGAGATCAGGCGGAGCCATGCGTCGGGGTCACGTGCGGGAATCGGGAGGCCGCGCTCAGCGCACCGGCGGCAGGTCGCTGGCCGCCGGCTTCTTGCGCTCGGCCTGGCGCTGGCGGACGGAGGCCTTGTGCTCCTGGGCCTGGCGCACGCGGTCGGCGTGGGCAGCGGCATTGGCGGCCGCCTCGCCCGGCGTGGGACCGGCGGGCGCCGCGGGCGGGCTGGCCGCCTGCGAAGCGCGCGGGGACCCGGTGGGCTTAGGGCCGCCGGCCTTGGCGGCGGCGCGTGACTCGCGGGACTGCTGATCGGAGGCGGCACGGGCGCGGCGCTCGGCGGCGTCTTCCCGGGCCTCGGCCTCGCGGCGCTCCAGGCGCTGCAGCTGCGCGCCGCTGCGCTGGCGCCGCTCGAGGTCGTTCAGCACCCGCTCCTGCCGGTCGATCTCGGCCAGGGGCGCCTGGGCACGCTTGCGCGCCTCTTCCACGCAGCCGGTGACCGCGAAGCGGGACTGGCACTCGGCCTCCTGCTGGCTGCGGGTGCGCAGGACCTGCTCACGCTCCGTGGCGAGCCGGGACCGCTCGGCGGCCAGGTCGAGGCCGCCGGCGACCTGGGCCAGGGCCGGGATGAACAGCCCCGGGAGGGACAGGGCCGCAGCGATCACGACCAGGGACAGGCGCGAGGAAAGTCGGGACGGGCTCATGTGAGCCGAGTATCGACCACCCGGCGTTCTTCCGCGAGGAATTCGGCCGACTGCATCTCGTTGAGCCGCGAAACGGTGCGCGGAAACTCGTGCGACATCGGACCCTCGGTATAGAGCTGCTCGGGCGCCACCGCGGCCGACATCACCAGCTTGACCCGGCGGTCATACAGGACGTCCACCAGCCAGGTGAAGCGGCGCGCCTCGGAGGCCATGTTGACCGGCATGTGCGGCACGTTGGACAGCATCACCGTGTGGAACTGGCTGGCGATCTCGAGGTAGTCGTTCTGCGAGCGCGGCCCGCCGCACAGGGCCCGGAAGTCGAACCAGACCACGCCGCCGGCCTTGCGGCGGGCGTGGATTTCGCGCTTCTCGATGTGCAGCACCGGGGACTCGTCGTGCGTCTCGGCCAGCTCGGTGAAGGCGGCGTCCATCTCGGCGTCGGCCTGCGGGCCCAGGGGCGTGTGATAGAGCTTGACGTGCTCGAGGGTACGACGCCGGTAGTCGGTGCCGTTGTCGACGTTGATCACCTCGAGCCGTTCATTGAGCAGCGCGATGGCCGGCAGGATGCGGTCACGGTGCAGGCCGTTCGGGTACAGGTCGTCCGGCTTGAAGTTCGACGTGGTGACGAAGCCCACCCCGTTGTCGAACAGCGACTGCAGCAGCCGGTGCAGGATCATCGCGTCGGTGATGTCCGCGACATGGAACTCGTCGAAGCAGATCAGGCGATAGCGCTTGGAGATGCGCTCCCCCAGCACCTGGAGCGGGTTCTGGGTACCCTGCATGTCGGCGAGCTCGCGGTGCACCTCGCGCATGAACTCGTGAAAGTGCAAGCGGGTCTTGCGCTTGAGGGGGACGGCGTTGAAGAAGCAGTCCATCAGGAAGCTCTTGCCGCGCCCCACCCCGCCATACATGTACACGCCCCGCGGAATCGCCGGGCGGTTGATCAATTTCTTGAAGGCGTTGGAGCGGGCTTCCTTGAACTGGGCCCACTCGTTGGCGCAGCGCTCCAGGGCGGCCACCGCGCGCAATTGCGCGGGGTCGCTCTGGTAGCCCCGGGTGGCCAGCTCGGCCTCGTAGGCCGCACGGACACCTGTCACCGGGGGTACTGCGCTCACAGGGACGACGCTCAGAAGTTGAGCGTGCGCTTGTCCACCGCCAGCGCCGCCTCCTTGGTCGCCTCGGACAGCGACGGGTGCGCGTGGCAGATGCGGGCGATGTCCTCGGCGGAAGCCCGGAACTCCATGGCCACGACGGCCTCGGCGATCAGCTCGGAGGCCATGGGGCCCACGATGTGCACGCCCAGGATCTCGTCGGTGGCAGCGTCGGCCAGGAACTTGACCATGCCGGTGGTGTCGCCTAGGGCGCGCGCACGGCCGTTGGCCAGGAAGGGGAAGGTACCGGCCTTGTACTTCACGCCGTCGGCCTTGAGCTGCTGCTCGGTGCGGCCGACCCACGCGATCTCGGGGCTGGTGTAGATCACCCAGGGAATGGTGTTGAAGTTGACGTGGCCATGCTGGCCGGCGATGCGCTCGGCCACCGCGACGCCCTCTTCCTCGGCCTTGTGGGCGAGCATGGGGCCGCGCACCACGTCGCCCACCGCCCAGACGCCGGGCAGGTTGGTGCGGCAGTCGCCGTCGACCACGATCGCGCCGCGCTCGTCCAGCTGCAGGCCCACGCCTTCGGCGTTGAGGCCGATGGTGTTGGGCACGCGGCCGATGGAGACGATCAGCTTGTCGGCGTCAAGGGTCTGGGCCTCGCCCTTGGCGTTGGTGTAGGCCACCGACACGCCCTTGGCGCCGTTCTTGATCTCGCCGACCTTCACGCCCAGCTCGATCTTCAGGCCCTGCTTGTCGAAGGCCTTCTTGGCTTCCTTGGCGATCTGCTCGTCGACCGCGCCCAGGAAGGTGGGCAGGCCCTCGAGGATGGTGACCTCGGCGCCCAGGCGGCGCCAGACGGAGCCCATCTCGAGGCCGATCACGCCGGAGCCGATCAGGACCAGCTTCTTGGGCACCGCGCCGATGCGCAGGGCGCCGTCGTTGGACAGCACGTTCTTCTCGTCGAAGGGCACGCCGGGCAGCGCGCGGGCGTTGGAGCCCGTGGCCACGATGACCTGCTTGCCGACCAGGGTCTCTTCGGCGGCGCCGGCGACCTTGATCTCCCAGCCGCCCTCGGCCTGCTTCACGAAGCTGCCGCGGCCGTGGAAGAAGGACACCTTGTTCTTCTTGAACAGGTACAGGATGCCGTCGTTGTTCTGCTTCACGACGGCGTCCTTGCGGGCGACCATCTTGGCCACGTCCATCTTCACGTCCTTGACAGTGATGCCGTGGTCCGCGAAGTGATGGTTGGCGTGCTCGAAGTGCTCGGACGACTGCAGCAGGGCCTTGGAGGGGATGCAGCCGACGTTGGTGCAGGTGCCGCCGGGCGCGGGACCGCCCTTGTCGTTCTTCCACTCGTCGACGCAGGCCACGTTGAAGCCCAGCTGGGCCGCGCGGATCGCCGCGATGTAGCCGCCGGGGCCGCCGCCGATCACGACGACGTCAAATTGCTTGCTCATTTGAATTCCTTATTTGTCATGAAGTCAGGGAGATTGCGTAGCGAGCGGCGCGAGGTCGGGTCGAGCAGCGGAGCCGTACTCTCGTACGGCGAGCAGCGCAGGCCCGAGATCGCGTCGCGCAGTAGCAAGATTCCTGGCTTCAGATGTCGAACAGGAGGCGAGCCGGATCTTCCAGCGCCTCTTTCATCGCGACCAGGCCCAGGACGGCTTCGCGGCCGTCGATGATGCGGTGGTCATAGGACATGGCGAGGTAGTTGATCGGGCGCACCACCACCTGCCCGTTCTCGACGACGGCGCGGTCCTTGGTGGCGTGCACGCCCAGGATGGCCGACTGGGGCGGGTTGATGATGGGGGTGGACAGCATCGAGCCGAACACGCCGCCGTTGGAGATGGAGAAGGTGCCGCCGGTCATCTCCTCGATGCCCAGCTTGCCGTCACGCGCCTTGGCGCCGAACTCGGCGATCTTTTTCTCGATGTCGGCAAACGACATCTGGTCGGCGTTGCGCAGGATCGGCACCACCAGGCCGCGGGGCGAGCCCACGGCGATGCCGATGTCGAAGTAGCCGTGGTAGACGATGTCGTTGCCGTCGACCGAGGCGTTGAGCACCGGGTACTTTTTCAGGGCGTGGACGGCGGCCTTCACGAAGAAGGACATGAAACCGATCTTGACGCCGTGCTCCTTCTCGAACTTGTCCTGGAAGCGCTTGCGCATTTCCATCACCGGGGCCATGTTCACCTCGTTGAAGGTGGTCAGGATGGCGTTGGTGGCCTGGGACTGCAGCAGACGCTCGGCGACGCGGGCGCGCAGGCGGCTCATGGGCACGCGCTGCTCCGGGCGGTTGCCCAGGTCCACGGCGGCGGGCGCGGCGACCTGGGGCAGCGAGGCCTTGGGGGCGACGGAGACGGGCACCGAGGGGGCGACCTTGGCGCCACCACCGGCGACAGCACCCAGGACGTCACCCTTGGTGACGCGGCCGTCCTTGCCGGTGCCGGCCACGGAGCCGGCGGCGAGGTGGTTATCGGCCATCAGCTTGGCGGCGGCGGGCATGGCCACACCGGCCATCGAGCCACCGGCGGCGGCCGGGGCCGCAGCGGGAGCCGGCGCGGCGGCCGCGGGGGCAGCAGCAGCGGGCGCGGCGGCTGCAGGTGCAGTGGCGCCGGCCTTGCCTTCGCTGTCGATCTTGGCGATGACCTGGTCGGCCACCACGGTGCCGCCGTCGGCGACCACGATCTCGGCCATCACGCCGGCGCTGGGCGCGGGCACTTCGAGCACGACCTTGTCGGTCTCGATCTCGATCAGGATCTCGTCCTGGGCCACGGCTTCGCCGGGCTTCTTCTTCCAGGACAGCAGGGTGGCTTCCGCGACCGACTCGGACAGTTGCGGGACCTTCACATCAACGATTGCCATTTTGTTTATTCCTTAAACGTGTTCGAGCCGGATTACTTGGTCAGGACAAAGCCCTTGAGCTTGGCGAAGGCCGCATCGATCAGGGCCTTCTGCTGGTCCTGGTGCAGGTGCGCATAGCCCACGGCCGGGGATGCCGAGGCGGCGCGGCCGGCGTAGCCGAGCTTCTGGCCATCGAGCATGTTCTCGTGGATGTTGTGCTGGATGAAGAACCAGGCGCCCTGGTTCTGCGGCTCGTCCTGGCACCACACGATGTCGGTGGCGTTCGGGTACTTCTTCAGCTCGGCGGCGAAGGCCTTGTGCGGGAAGGGATAGAGCTGCTCGACGCGGATGATGGCCACGTCGTCGGCGCCCTTCTCCTCGCGCTTCTTGACCAGGTCGTAGTAGACCTTGCCCGAGCAGGCGATCACGCGCTTGACCTTGTCGGCCTTGATGTCCTTGGTTTCGCCGATGACGGTCTGGAAACCGCCCTTGGTGAACTCGGACAGCGGCGAGGTCGCGTCCTTGTTGCGAAGCAGGGACTTGGGGGTGAAGATCACCAGGGGCTTGCGCAGCTCGCGCACCATCTGCCGGCGCAGCACGTGGAAGATCTGGCTGGCGGTGGTGGGCTGGACGATGCCCATGTTGGTGTCGGCCGCCAGCTGCATGAAGCGCTCGACGCGGGCCGAGCTGTGCTCGGGGCCCTGGCCCTCGTAGCCGTGGGGCAGCATCAGGGTGATGCCGTTGACGCGGCCCCACTTCACTTCGCCGGAGGCGATGAACTGGTCGATGACCACCTGGGCGCCGTTGGCGAAGTCGCCGAACTGGGCTTCCCAGATCACCAGGGTGTTGGGCTCGGCGGAGGCGTAGCCGTACTCGAAGCCCAGCACCGCCTCTTCGGACAGGATGGAGTCGATGACGACGAAGGGCGCCTGGTTCTCGGCCACGTTCTGCAGCGGCACGTAGGTGCCGGTGTCCCAGCGCTCACGGTTCTGGTCGTGAATGACGGCGTGGCGGTGGGTGAAGGTGCCGCGGCCGCAGTCCTCGCCGGACAGGCGCACCGGGTAGCCGGAGGCGACGAGCGAGGCGAAGGCCATGTGCTCGCCCATGCCCCAGTCGACGTTGACTTCACCGCGGCCCATGGCGGCGCGGTCTTCCAGCACCTTCTTGACCAGGTTGTGCGGGGTGACGTGCGCCGGCACGGTGGTGATCTTCTCGGACAGGCGCTTCCACTCGGCCAGGGGCAGCGCGGTGTCGGAAGCGTCGGTCCACTTCTTGCCGACGAAGGGCGCCCAGTCGACCGCGTACTTGCTCTTGAAGTTGGTCAGCACCGGGTCGACCGTGTGCTTGCCCGCGTCCATGGCGGCGCGATAGGTCTTGACCATGGCGTCCGGGCCGTCGGCCGGCAGCACGCCCTGGGTGACCAGCTTGTCGCCGTACAGCTTGCGGGTGCCGGGGTGGGCGCCGATCTTCTTGTACATCAGCGGCTGGGTGAGCGCGGGGGTGTCCTGCTCGTTGTGTCCCAGCTTGCGGAAGCAGATGATGTCGACCACCACGTCCTTGCTGAACTCCATGCGGTACTCGAGGGCCAGCTGGGTGGCCAGCACCACGGCCTCGGGGTCGTCGCCGTTGACGTGCAGCACCGGGGACTCGACGCCCTTGACGATGTCGGTGCAGTACAGGGTGGAGCGCAGGTCGCGCGGATCAGAGGTGGTGAAACCGATCTGGTTGTTGATGATGATGTGCACCGTGCCGCCGGTGGTGTAGCCACGGGTGGCGGCCAGCGCCAGGGTTTCCTGGTTGACGCCCTGGCCGGCGAAGGCGGCGTCGCCGTGCACCAGCACCGGCAGCACCTGCTTGCCCTGGGCGTCGCCGCGGCGGTCCATGCGGGCGCGCACGCTGCCCTCGACCACCGGGTTCACGATTTCGAGGTGCGAGGGGTTGAAGGCGAGGGAGAGGTGCACCGGGCCGCCGCGGGTGCTGACGTCGGAGCTGAAGCCCTGGTGGTACTTCACGTCGCCGGCGGGCAGGTCCTCGGGGGCGGTGTGGTCGAATTCGGCGAACAGGTCACCGGGCATCTTGCCCAGGGTGTTCACCAGGACGTTCAGGCGGCCGCGGTGGGCCATGCCTATCACGATCTCCTGCACGCCCTTCTCGGCGGCGTGGTGAATCAGTTCGTCCATCGAGGCGATGAAGGACTCGCCGCCTTCGAGCGAGAAGCGCTTCTGGCCGACGTACTTGGTGTGGAGGTAGCGCTCCAGGCCTTCGGCGGCGGTCAGGCGGTCGAGGATCTGCTTCTTGCGCTCGGCGCTGAAGGCCGGCTTGGAGCGGATGATCTCGAGCTTCTGCTGCCACCAGCGCTTCTGCGCCTGGTCGGAGATGAACATGTACTCGGCGCCGACGGTGCCGCAGTAGGTCTCGCGCAGCGCGTTCAGCAGCTCGCGCAGGCTCATGGAGTTCTTGCCGAAGAAGGTGTTCGAGGTGTCGAACACGGTTTCCTGGTCGGCGTCGGTGAAGCCGTAGAAGGACGGCTCCAGCTCGGGAATGGCGGGGCGCTCGGTGCGCTTCAAGGGGTCGAGGTCGGCCCAGCGGACGCCCACGTTGCGATAGGCGGCGATCAGCTGCTGCACCGCGGTGCGCTTGCGGCCCATCTCGGCGTCGGCGCTGGCCATGACGACCTTGGTGCCGCCCTGCTTCGCGCGCTCGGCAAAGGCGTTGATGACGGGCAGGTGGGGAACGTCCTTGGCGTCCGAGCCATCGACGGCGGGGACATGCTGCAGGGCGTCGAAGTATTCGCGCCAGTTGTCCGGCACGCTACCCGGGTTGGCCAGGTAGTTTTCGTACATCTCCTCGACGTACGGGGCGTTGCCCCCGAAGAGGTACGTGCTGCCCTGATAGGCAGCGTAGACGTTGTTCGTCTCGCTCATATTTCGCTACTTTCCGCTCCCCTTCAGGGAGCCTCAGCTGGTTGCAAAAACCTTCCGCGACACGGCTGAACCGGTTGGCGGATGCGACAGTGGCTGGAAGGACCAAAGTGACTCGCGGATTGTGCCACTGAAGTGCCACCGGACCCCGGACTTTCGACGCGGCGGCGCAGCATCCGGGATACGTTGTACGACAAAAGGATCAGACCGCCTGGACCTGATCCTTGATCTGCTGCAGCGTGCCCGGGTCCTCGATGGTGGTGAGGTCGCCGGGGTCACGGCCTTCGCAGACCGCCTGGATGGCGCGCCGCAGCAGCTTGCCGCTGCGGGTCTTGGGCAGCATCGTCACGAAGCGCACCCGCGCCGGGCGGGCCACCGCGCCGAGCTGGCCGTCGACCACCTTCATGATCTCGCCCTCGAGCTTCAGGCGCTCGGCTTCATCGGGCAGCAAGGCGGGGTCGCGCACCACGGCGAAGGCCATCGCCACCTGCCCTTTCACGTTGTCGGCGACGCCGACCACGGCCACCTCCGCAACCGACGGGTGGCTGGAGATGCTCTCCTCGATCTCGCGGGTGCCCAGGCGGTGGCCGGCGACGTTGATCACGTCGTCGGTGCGGCCCAGGATGAAGAAGTAGCCGTCGGCGTCCTTGATGCCCCAGTCGAAGGTGCTGTAAAGCATCTTGCCGGGGATGGACTCCCAGTACGTCTTCTTGAAGCGGGCGTCGTCACGCCAGATGGTCTGCATGAAGCCCGGGGGCGTGGGCGATTCGATCACCACCACGCCCTTCTCGTTGGGCTGGGTCAGTTCTTCACCGGTGGACTCGTTGACGATCTTGGCGCGCCAGCCGTACATCGGCACGCCGGGGCTGCCGAAGCGCGAGGCCTTCTTCTCGACGCCGTTGGCGATGGTGAGAATCGGCCAGCCGGTCTCGGTCTGCCAGTAGTTGTCGATGATCGGCACGCCCAGCGCGTCGTTGATCCAGCGCGCGGTGGGTTCGTCCAGCGGCTCGCCGGCCAGGAACAGGGCCTTGAGCGTGGACAGGTCGTACTTCTTGAGGAAGGCCGGGTCGTGTTTCTTCAGCACACGCACCGCGGTGGGCGCGCTGAACATCACGCTCACCTTGTACTTCTCGACCAGGCTCCACCAGATGCCGGCGTCGGGGCGGATCGGCAGGCCTTCGTAGAGGATGGTCGCCATGCCGCCGATCAGCGGGCCATAGACGATGTAGCTGTGCCCCACCACCCAGCCGATGTCGCTGGTGCAGAAGTAGGTGCCGCCGGGCTCGCCCATCATGATGTGCTTCATGCTGGAGGCCAGGGCCACCGCGTAGCCGCCCACGTCACGCTGCACGCCCTTGGGCTTGCCGGTGGTGCCGCTGGTGTACATGGTGTAGCTGATGTCGGTGGCGTCGACCCACTCGCAGGGCACCTGCACGCCGGCGCACTCGGTGGCCATCTGGCCCCAGTGCACGTCGCGGCCGGCGACCGACTCGAACTTCTCCAGGCCCCGGTCGACCATCAGCACCGACTCGGGCTTGTGCGCGGACAGGCGGATCGCCTCGTCCAGCAGCGGCTTGTAGGGAACGACCTTGCCGCCGCGCGAGCCGGCGTCGGCGCTCACGATGACCTTGGGCGAAGCGTCCTCGATGCGCGAGGCCAGCGACACCGAGGCGAAACCGCCGAACACCACCGAGTGGATGGCGCCGATACGGGCGCAGGCCAGCATGGCGAACACCGCCTCGGGAATCATGGGCATGTAGACCAGCACCCGGTCGCCCCGGCCCACACCCAGCTTCTTGAGCATGGCGGCGGCCAGGTTGACCTTCTCATGCAGCTGCCGGAAGGTGTAGGTTTCCTCGATGCCGGTCTCGGTCGAGACGTGGATCAGGGCGGCCTGGTCCGGGCGGTCCTTCAGGTGCCGGTCGACCGCGTTGTGGCACAGGTTCGTCTTGCCGCCGACAAACCAGCGGGTGAAGGGCGCGTTGTCGTTGTCCAGGATGCGCTGGGGCGGGGTCTGCCAATCAATCAGCCTGGCCTGCTCGGCCCAGAAGGCCTCGGGCTGGTCCACCGACTGGCGGTAGAAGTCTTCGTACTTGCTCATGACGTTCTCCTCGGGTCCTTGTTCTTCCCCGCCACCCTGCCCTCCCTGGGCCCGGCGGGACACTACTTGATCAATGCCAGCGCCTCCTTGAAGCGCGGGTGGCGGCTGTCTCCCAGCCATTCGAAGGCCACCATCTCGGTGGTCACCAGCTCGCAGCCGGCGCCGGCCAGGCGGTCGAAGGCGGCGTCGCGGTTGCGGTCGGTGCGCGAGCCACAGGCGTCGGTGACGACCCAGACGTCCATTTCCTCTTCGAGCAGTTGCAGGGCGGTCTGCAGCACGCAGACATGGGCCTCGCAACCGGCCAGCACCACGCTGGCGCGGGCGGGTTCGGCTTCCACCGGCTTTTGCAGGTGGCGCGGCAGGCTGCGGGCGTTGCCGCGCGGCGCGGGTGCGGGCGGGCGCAGGCGCGGCATCAGCTCGGCGCCGGCGCCGAAGGACACCTTGGACAGGACGGTGGGCAGATGGGGCTTGAGGGCCGGGACGGTGGGGCCGAGGCCGGCGGGGTTCTGCTCGGTGGCCAGCACCGGAACCTCCAGCATCGCGGCCAGGCGGGCGAGTCGCTCCGCATTGAGGAGGACATTCGCCGCATCGGCGATGGCAGGCATGAGCCGCTGCTGGTAATCAACCAGCACCAGCGTGGAATCGGAAGCGTCTAGAAGCATCGGCGGGCATTGGAGCCGCCCGCCCTGTCTCCGAACTGACACACG